>WNGM01000466.1_pt1 | contig 79088 bp, 69 predicted proteins | sample 5400571 | NCBI WGS metagenome assembly WNGM01 (sample SAMN13153378, study PRJNA577476) | soil metagenome | isolation source: 100 cm soil or saprolite under Garry oak tree replicate 2 | place: USA:California | collected 2016-06-15
GAGGAACAAGTATGATTATCCCGCGTTCAGAATATCCTCGTCCACAGTTTGTGCGTTCCGCCTGGCTCTGTTTAAATGGCGAATGGCAGTTTGAGGTTGATGCTGGGGATAGTGGGCTGGAGCGTGGTTTGTTACAGCGTGAATTGAAGGAGCGGATTCTCGTCCCGTTCTGCCCGGAGTCGCCGCTTTCTGGCATCGGCAACAAGGATTTTATGCCCGTTGTCTGGTACCGGCATACTGGCACCGTTCCCCAATCCTGGTCTGACCAGCGAGTGTTGCTGCATTTTCAGGCTGTGGATTATGACATGACAGTGTGGGTCAACGGCGAACTGGTCGGGCGGCACCGTGGCGGCTTTACACCTTTCACCTGTGATTTAGGTGATATTGCCGCGTCCGGTGATCCTATTACTATTGTGTTGCGTGTGCGTGATGATCCCCACCTGTCGCAACCTCGCGGCAAGCAATCGCAGAAGTATGAAGACTGGGGCTGTTTCTATACCCGTACGACTGGTATCTGGCAGACGGTATGGATGGAGCCGGTTCCCTTCCAGTGCTCATTGCGCCGCCCGCGCATCACGCCGGATGTCGCCAATAGCATGTTTCGCCTGGAGCAACCGATCACCAACAACACCCCCGGTTTGCGTTTGCGCGCCACGCTGTACGATCAGAATGGTGTCGTCGCGCAGGCTGAGTGTGCCGCTGACCTGGATTTTGCTCCTCGGCTCGATCTGCCCGTCCCTGCTGGGAGACGCCGTTTATGGTCGCCGCGAGACCCGCACCTGTACAACCTGGAAATTACACTGCTCGACATTGCCGGAAATACTGTGGATCATGCGACCAGTTATGCAGGTTTGCGCAGCGTCACCATCGATGGCAAGGCTGTCAAAATCAACGGCCAGATCGTCTTCCAGCGACTGGTGCTCGACCAGGGCTATTATCCTGATGGCGTGCTGACCGCGCCAAGCGACGAAGCACTGAAGCACGATATCGAACTGAGCCTCGCGGCCGGTTTTAACGGCGCTCGCCTGCACCAAAAGGTCTTTGAGGAGCGCTTCCTGTACCATGCCGATAGAATGGGCTACCTGGTATGGGGTGAATTCCCTGACTGGGGATCGATGGATCGTGTAGGGTGGCTAGATGATCAGACGTTCGGCGTAACCTTTGCTGTTCAATGGTTGGAAGAGCTTGAGCGCGACTATTCACATCCCGCGCTGATCGGCTGGTGCGGCCTGAACGAGACGAGCTATAATCTGCTGGACAAAAATACCACAATTGATGACGTGACACGTGCGCTGTTTCTGGCGGCAAAGGCTATGGATACCACGCGCCCCGTGCTCGACGCTTCTGGATACGCACACCGCGTTCCCGAAACCGACATCTACGACTCCCACGATTATTTGACGGGCAAAGATTTCTGGGAGGACTTCGAGCAATACAAGGAACGCCATGCACATGTTGGTGAAGACAAACCGTTCATCAATAGACAAGATGGGCATCCGATGTCTCTGCCGTATCGTGGTCAACCCTACTTCGTAAGCGAATTCGGTGGCATCTGGTGGAACCCGGAAGCCGCACCGACCGACCAGAGCTGGGGCTACGGAACCGCACCCGATTCGCTGGAAGAATTCTACCGTCGCTTCCAGGCCTTGTGTGATGTGCTACTCGACAATCCTTACATGTTCGGCTACTGCTATACCCAGTTGACCGATGTATCAGTTGAGCAGAATGGTCTCTACACCTTCGATCGCCGCGCCAAGCTCGATCTGGAACGCCTACACCAGATTCAAAGCCGCCCCGCCGCGATAGAGCAACAATAAGTCACTCCAGAAAATTGGGTGGCAGTCTGTGACTGCAGTTAATTCTTCTTCCCCATCGCCCATACGCCGTGGTGCTGATAAATCTGGATCATCCACACAGCGAGTCCGACCTCAAAAAGAGCAACGCCCATCCGACCAAAACTGTACCAGTCAGGGAAAGATCCATGAACACCATCCATCAGTTGTACAATCGTCGCTGGAATCTGTAGGATGGAGAATCCAAAGGCTACCAGCAATAACCAGAACAGCCACCGCCAATGGCGCATGACGCCGACAATCACCATGGCGATAAACACCAGGAGGGCAACCAGAAATACCGTTGCAGGGAACGGATAACGGTCCGTCGGAGCTGGAGGGAGCATGAGCGCTTGCGTGTAGATAGATGGGGCAGTGACGTACACCGCCACCACAAAAAGAGCACAAACCGCGAAAAAGGCAATAAGTACCTGTTCCAATCGTCTCTGAACGATCATTTGCTGATGCTGGAGGTCATGCATAATCTTCCTCGCTTCCTTCCTCTTGACCATAAGTGACCTTCTCATCGGGTTTCAAGCCATCGAAGGAAGTGCTTATCTGTCTGCTCGCAGGCAACGCGCTCCATTCTTGGAAAACAATTATGAATGAACGATCAGTAAATTAAATGTGTATTCATTCACCACTATAGCGTACCCAAGCCCATCTGTCAAGGTGGCAGTCTTCCTATCATCTCAGCTACAATATACGAGACGGGCTGATGGGGAGCATGTATGACAAGAAGACAATCAGCGAATAGTCATCATCAATGCTTGAGTATGACGCGCTGATTCAGGCCCGAGTATATAGCCGCTTCACCCGGCACACGGGACAAACATTGCCCTGCAGTCACTCCCCTCCGTTTGACAGAACAGAGCTGGCTTTGGGCCAAAGATCTTTTCAGCACACTTACCCATTTTGAGGTAGAGAAAAGTATGAAAGTAGCTATTTCCAATCGGATTGAAACACATAAAACGACCGGAACCGGGAAATGGCCTATTGCTCATGACCACGAACCGTTGCTTAGCACTTTACGCGAGGCGGCCAGGCGTGCTGCCCAGCAACAACGACCTGTACTTGCTAGTTTCACACAGTCGATTGAGCGGTATGACACGATTCGCGTCTTTACCGCTGCCAGGCTGTCGGGGCTGGGGGAATGCTTTTTCTGGGAGCAGCCAGCAGAGCAAAACGCGCTAGTTGGTGTCGGCGCTGCTGCGACCATCGAAACAAAAGGTATCACGCGCTTTACTGACTCGGCTTCTGCCCGGCGTGCCCTATTGAACGACGCAGTTGTCACCTATGATCACCCAATGGTACCCGCCGCGAACAGCGGCCCTGTACTTTTTGGTGGATTTGCCTTTGATCCTCTCGCCCTACGTACCCAACTCTGGGTTGACTTTCCTGATGGTTTGCTTACTTTACCAGAGATACTCTTGAGTTATAATGCTAATCACGTCGCACTTACAATAAATAAGATGATCCAGGCATTTGATGATATGGAGCAGCGCGCCGGGGAAATTGAAGCCAGAGTCGGGCAGCTTCAAGCCGCGGTGGAGCGTACCCCAACGATACAGCAAGAAGAAATATTTAGCGAACTCTCCATACACGAAATACGGCCGGCATCCGAGTGGATGGAAATGGTGGCCAACATAGTAAACATGATTCAACGCGGCGTTTTCGAAAAGGTAGTACTTGCACGTGAGATACAGGTAATGCTAAGGGATTCTCCAGGAGCGTTTGATATCAGCACTACGCTCCAGCGGCTACGCGAGAGCTATCCAACTGCTTATGTATTTGCCATACAGCGCGGAGAGCGCTTCTTTGTGGGCGCAACCCCCGAGCGGCTCCTCCAGGCACAGGCTGGGGAGGTACACACGATGGCGTTGGCAGGCTCAGCGCGGCGCGGCGAAACCGGAGAAGAGGATGTGCGCATTGGCACGGAACTTCTACAGAGCGGGAAGAATAACAGCGAGCATGCGATTGTTGTAGCAATGGTGCGGGAAGCGCTAAAAAATCACTGCGCTCACGTGCATGCTTCCGCTGTACCACAACTGCTCAAACTGAAGAATGTACAGCACCTGAAGACTTCCATTGCCGGTGAGCTCATCCCGGGACGATGCATTCTTGATATAATGGCAGACCTGCACCCAACACCTGCTGTCGGTGGCTTCCCTCGCAGTGCTGCTCTCGAAGCGATACGAAACACCGAGAAACTCGATAGAGGTTGGTACGCTGCCCCGCTTGGCTGGATTGGCGCGAGCGATCATGGTGAGTTCGCCGTAGCACTGCGTTCTGGATTGATCGATGGTGGTAAAGCAACACTCTTTGCAGGGTGCGGCATACTGGCCGATTCTGACCCCCAGGTCGAGTTTGCCGAGTCTTGTTTGAAATTTCAAGTGATGCTGCGTGCATTGGGTGGTTGTAATTGAGGGCAAAGCATGTCAAGAGCATCTACTGAGTCACAAGACCTGGTAAACCCGGCATACATCTATGCAAGCGCTTTTGTAGATGAGCTGCAGCGAGCTGGTGTACGAAACGTGGTAATCTGTCCTGGATCTCGTTCGACCCCTCTGGCCATCGCCTTTGCAGCGCAACCTGCTATTCGCACCTGGATGCACGTGGACGAGCGTTCGGCGGCCTACTTTGGCCTGGGCATGTCAAAGCAGTTGCACCAACCGGTAGCATTGCTTTGTACATCGGGAACGGCAGCAGCAAACTTTCTACCTGCGGTTGTCGAGGCTAAATTAACACATGTGCCTTTGCTGGTACTGACGGCGGATCGCCCTCATGAACTGCGTGATAATGGTGCGCCACAGAGTATTGATCAGAATCGGCTCTATGGGACTTATGTAAAGTGGTTTGTAGAGGTAGCGCTACCTGAAGCGACAAATGCAGCCCTTCGCTATATTCGTACTATTGCAGTCCGTGCAGCAGCACTAACTCAGGCTATTCCTGCTGGTCCAGTTCATCTCAATTTTCCCTTCCGTGAGCCACTTACGCCTGAACCAATGCCAGATCAACCCTTACCTCAAGTCACAAAGCGCGATCTTGTTGCCTGGAAGGGCAGGTCAAACTATGCCCCGTATGTCGAAGTTCGCACTGCTCTACCGGGCGTACCTACAGTTACAACCATTGCATACTTAATGGACCTCGTACACAGGGCGCGACGCGGACTCATTATTGTTGGCCCAAACGATGACCCACCATTGGCAGAGCCACTTGCACAATTGGCTCAACACCTTGGCTATCCAATTCTGGCCGATCCTCTCTCGCAACTGCGCTGCGGAGATCACGATCAAAGCATGATACTTTCCAGCTACGATGCATTCTTGCGTATCGATTCCTTTATCGAAAGCGCGCAGCCAGAGCTGGTGCTGCGCTTTGGCGCCATGCCGACCTCCAAACCGGCGCTACTCTATCTGAAACGCTATGCATCTTGCCCTCTGGTCGTGATCGATGGAAATGGTGGCTGGGAGGAGCCAACGCAACTTGCCAGTGAACTTATTCATGCAGACCCTTCTGCTCTCTGCCAGAGTCTACTTAACATACTCGAGCAGTCTGGTGAGAGCAGAGAAAAACAACCGCCCGTCTCTCGAGAATGGATAACCATGTGGCAGGATGCGGACAGGGTAACTCGACAAGCAATCCAGGCTGCGATCCAGGATTTCAACGAACTTTTCGAGGGGCAGGTTTTTACTGAACTTGCCAACCTGGTACCGGATGGTACAACGCTCTACGTAGGCAACAGCATGCCAGTACGCGACCTGGATACCTTTTTCTGGTCTACCGGGCAACAAGTACACATCCTGGGTAACCGTGGCGCAAACGGTATTGACGGAGTCGTCTCTAGCGCCCTGGGGGCAAACGCGGGAGCAGGACGGGACAGACCAACAATTCTGGTACTCGGCGATCTCTCGTTCTTCCACGATCTCAATGGATTGCTTGTCGCCCGATTGCACGAGCTTAACCTCACCATCGTGTTGATCAACAATGACGGAGGGGGTATCTTCTCCTTCCTGCCGCAGGCTGCCTATCCAGAGCATTTCGAACGGCTTTTCGGCACGCCAACAGGGCTGGATTTTCGTCTTGCAGTGCAGATGTATGGCGGACAATATCAAAAGGTAGAGAGCTGGGAGCAGTTCCGCAAGGGAGTTCGCTGGGGTCTAAATACCGGTGGGTTGCATGTTATTGAGGTCACGACTGAACGTGCGAGCAATGTCAAAATGCATCGTCAACTCTGGGAGGTAGTCGACAAGGCGCTCAACGAGCAAGGCACGAGCTTCTGATCAGCCCTGTTGAGTGCGCAGCACTAGCCGCGTCATAGCTCCCCGATTTATCGTGGGAGCCCGATTTATCGAGGGGGCGTTATAGGGCTGGATTTCAAGGAGGAACTGAACATGGGCAGTACGTTTGTGCAGGTGAACGGTATACGCCTTGGCATTGAACAGCGCGGAACTGTTAGAAAGCGTGGCCCAACACTGGTCATGTTGCACGGCTTTACCGGAAGTGCGGCAGGCTGGGGAAGTCACCTGGATACACTCGCAGCATATGGCTTGCGCGTAATTGCACTTGATTTGCCTGGTCATGGTCAATCCGACGTGCCTGCTGATCCGCAGCGTTATGCGATTGAATACTGCCAGCAAGATATCCTGGCGGCACTACTAAAACTTGGAGTGAGCCGGGGTGAAGCCACTCTCCTTGGCTATTCGATGGGTGGACGCATAGCGCTTTACACCGCATTTTCAGGATTCTTTCGCGCACTCATCCTGGAGAGCGCTTCACCTGGATTGGCAGATCCAGCCGAACGCGAGCAGCGGCGCATTAACGATGAAGCGTTGGCCGCAAGCATAGAGCGCGATGGTGTGCCAGCGTTCATTGATCATTGGGAAAAGCTGCCACTATTTGCCAGCCAGAGCACACTGCCACCAGAAGCGCGTGAGGCATTGCGCAGACAGCGCTTAAGTAATCGAGCTAGCGGGCTGGCACAGAGCTTGCGCAGTGTTGGTACAGGAGTCCAGCCATCTCTGTATGCTCGACTTCCGGCATTGCACATACCCGTATTGCTGATTGCCGGTGAGCTTGATATGAAATTCACCGCGATTGCCCGCTCTATGGCCCAGGCGCTGCCACAATCTCAGCTGCGTATTGTACCCGGCGCGGGCCACACAGTTCACCTGGAACGGCCAGAGGAATTTGATTCCCTCGTGGGAGATTTTAGTCTTTCGCTGATCTCTTCTAGTAGGTCCCCGATTTATCGTGGGACCCCGATTTATCGCGAGACCCCCGTAGGGGATACGGACGGGTGCGAACCCGCTGTCCCGAAATAGCCAGAAAAGGAGAAGTTTATGACGGTAGAGTGGCAGCAAGTCCGCGACTACACAGACATTATTTTTGAGAAAGCCGGTGGCATAGGAAAGATTACGATCAATCGACCAGAAGTACGCAATGCGTTCCGGCCAGAAACGCTGACAGAATTGATAGATGCTTTCAATACCTGTCGCGAGGACCCGGAGATTGGTGTGGTGATTCTTACAGGTGCCGGTGACCAGGCGTTCTGCTCCGGAGGGGACCAGCGTGTTCGAGGTCATGGCGGGTACGTCGACAGCGAAGGTGTGCCGCGCCTGAACGCGCTCGACTTGCAGAAAGTCATTAAGTATCTCCCCAAGCCGGTTATAGCAATGGTTGCAGGCTATGCCATTGGTGGCGGTCACGTGCTCCACCTGCTCTGCGATCTGACGATCGCCGCCGATAATGCCAGGTTTGGACAAACTGGTCCCAGGGTCGGTAGTTTTGATGCCGGTTGGGGGGCTACCTACATGGCACGCGTCGTTGGTCACAAAAAGGCTCGAGAAATCTGGTATCTCTGCCGGCAGTATACGGCTCAAGAGGCCCTGGATATGGGATTGGTCAACACCGTTGTGCCGTTGGAACGCCTGGAAGAAGAGACCATACAATGGGCAAGGGAGATACTTGAGAAAAGCCCGATGGCGCTGCGCTTCTTGAAATCGGCTTTCAACGCGGATACCGACGGCCTCGCAGGTATTCAAGAACTCGCTGGCAATGCAACCATGCTCTACTACATGACCGAAGAGGGTCAGGAGGGAAAGAATGCCTTCCTGGAGAAGCGCAAGCCCGATTTTTCCAGGTTTCCGCGCTTGCCCTAGGAGTTCGGGCAGTATGAAAATCGTTGAGATTCAGTGGATCACCTATCGCTTACCATTGCTCAACAGCTTCACCACCGCTCACGGCGTAATGACTGCACGTGAGGGGATAATTGTACAGGTAACTACTGAGCGTGGAATCTCTGGTGTTGGAGAGATAGCGCCGCTTCCAGAATCCGGTGGAGGAAGCCTTGCTGATAGCGCTGCGTCCAGCTCACTTCTTCCGGCGCTGGTTGCGCGTCTTCACGGCAGGGAACTTGATGAAGCGCTGGACATGGTACTCGCCGAGGGCAACGACATCCGTAGGGGTGAGGGTAGTGGAGCGGCGCGGGGAGGGCCTTTATGGTCGCCCGGCGTCCTTGCCTCCGCCTTCTCCACCTCTACATTCTGCGGGCTGGAAATCGCGCTGCTCGATGCGCTAGGCAAAGCCGAGGGATGTGGAGTCTCCACGTTACTCTCTCAAGCTGGTACCATGCCACGAGTAACCGTACCGGTCAACGCCATGATCGACGCAAGCACAACGGAAGCAGCAATTGCGGCTGCACGAGAGGCCAGGAGGAACGGTTTCCATTGTGTGAAGCTGAAAGTATTGCAGTATCCTCTAAGCGGATCGAAGCGCGTAGCCGCCTACCAGCCTCTCCATACTAGAGGAGTATACACCCGGAAACCAAAGAGGTCAATTGATCCTGCACCGGGTGAGAGCATCCGTGAAGAGGTCGAGCGCGTCGCAGCCGTGCGCGAGGCAATCGGGCCGGCGATGCATCTCCGCCTGGATGCAAACGAGGCATGGAACCTTGAGGAAGCCATTGCAATCCTCTCTCAATGTGTTCCATACAATATACAGTATGTCGAGCAGCCCCTGAGGGCACACGACCTTGCAGGCATGCATACCCTTCGGCGATCTGTGCCCATCCCAATCGCAGTTGATGAAGCCTTGCACAGCCTCGAGAGCGCCCAACTCGTCCTTGATAACGAAGCGGCTGATATCCTTGTTATCAAGCCCCAGCTTGCCGGCGGACTGCGTGTTGGGCAGCAGATCATCCAGGCAGCAGCAGAGCGGGGAGTACGCAGTGTCATCACAAGCGCTATCGAGACAGGTATTGGCGTGGTAGCGGCACTGCACCTCGCGGCCGCATCACCCGCCGTAACGCTCGAGTGTGGCCTCGCGACGCTTCACCTGCTGGTTGATGACTTGGTGATGAATGACTTGCCTGTTCGTGATGGCTTCCTGGCAGTGCCAACAGGTCCTGGCCTGGGAATCGCGCTGGACGAGGAAGCGCTGCATAGATATAGTAGTATGCTGAGTTCTGGGTAATCACCAGTCTTGCAGAGGTTGCTCGATTCTTGCTAAAATAGCAGAGCAGATATGATAAGTTGGAGGTTCCAATGCATATCCCAAGCTATGTCACCAATACGAAGCTCCGTGCCTGGGTCGAAGGGATGGTTGCCCTGTGTAAGCCCGACCAGTTGCACTGGTGCGATGGCTCTCAGACGGAGTACGACCTCCTGTGCGAGCAGTTGGTAGCATCTGGCACCTTCATCCGGCTCAACCCCGAGAAACGCCCCAACAGCTTCCTGGCTCGCTCCGACCCCAGCGATGTCGCCCGTGTCGAAGACCGCACCTTCATTTGCTCTCTGAGCAAGACCGACGCAGGCCCAACCAACAACTGGGTTCACCCCAGGGAGATGAAGGAAACGCTCCGCGGCTTGTTCGACGGTTGCATGCGCGGGCGGACGATGTATGTGATCCCGTTCAGTATGGGGCCTCTCGGCTCGCCGATCGCGCACCTTGGCGTCGAGTTGACCGATTCGCCCTATGTCGTGGTGAGTATGCGCATCATGACCCGTATGGGTCGTGCCATCTACGACGTGCTTGGGAAAGACAGCGACTTCATCCCGTGCGCGCACTCGGTCGGCATGCCGCTTGCTCCAGGCCAACAGGACATCCCATGGCCATGTAACAAAGAAACCAAGTACATCGTACACTTCCCCGAGGAGCGCGCGATCTGGTCCTACGGCTCAGGCTACGGAGGTAACGCGCTGCTTGGCAAGAAGTGTCTCGCGCTGCGAATCGCTTCAGTGCTCGCGCGAGACGAAGGCTGGCTGGCCGAGCACATGCTCATTCTGGGCGTTGAGAATCCGCATGGTGAGAAGACCTACGTCGCCGCCGCCTTCCCGAGCGCCTGCGGTAAGACCAACTTCGCCATGCTTGTCCCGCCCAAAGCGTTCCAGGAAGAGGGCTGGAAGGTGACGACCGTGGGAGACGATATCGCCTGGATCAAGAGAGGGCCGGACGGCAGGCTCTACGCGATTAACCCTGAGGCTGGCTTCTTCGGCGTCGCGCCAGGCACGAACGCGACCTCCAACCCGAACGCGATGGCATCAATACGTGCCAACACCATTTTTACCAACGTCGCATTGACCGACGAGGGGGACGTGTGGTGGGAGGGCATGACCGGGGTGCCACCCGCGCACCTGGTCGACTGGACCGGCCAGGACTGGACGCCGGGTAGTGGGCGCAAGGCCGCGCATCCGAACGCGCGCTTCACCGCGCCGATCAGCCAGTGTCCGGTGATCGACTCTGCGACCGACGATCCGCAAGGCGTCCCGGTCGCAGCGTTCATCTTCGGTGGTCGGCGCGCGAATGCGGTGCCGCTGGTCTACCAGTCGTTCAACTGGATATACGGTGTCTATGCTGCGGCCACCATGGGTTCAGAGATGACCGCTGCGGCCGTCGGCCAGCTCGGCCAGGTGCGACGTGATCCGTTCGCGATGCTGCCGTTTGCTGGTTACCATATGGCCGACTACTTCAACCACTGGCTGAACTTTGGACGGCATCTGCCCAACCCACCGCGCATCTTCAACGTGAACTGGTTCAGGTGCGACGCGCAGGGCCATTTCCTATGGCCAGGTTTCGGCGAGAACATGCGCATCCTGAAGTGGATCGTTGAACGTGCTCACGGTCGTGCGGTCAGCATCGAGAGTCCGATTGGCTGGATGCCGCGCTACGAGGACCTGGACTGGCGTGGGATGGAAGGCTTCACGCGCCAGCAGTTCCACGAGCTGATGTCGGTTGACCGCGACGTCTGGCAGCAGGAATTGCTCTCGCACGAGGAGCTGTTTGTGAAACTGTACGACCGGCTGCCCAAGGAACTGCTGTTCATTCGCGAACTGATCCTCTCCAGCCTCTGGCGCTCCCCGGAACACTGGGGCCTGTCACCGGAATGAGGGCCAAACGGGTTTGCCGGTCTTCTTAAAATCAAGAAATGGTGGTATACTTCTCTTTAGAGGAAACATGATCCTCGTCCCGGGAAAAAGATTTGCATGATACCCTGCACACGCGTTCTGTCCGTACCATCTTTTATGAAAGAGAGAGGCAAGATGTCACTACAACAGAAGCTTATCCAACTGCCCCTGGTTGGTATGATCCTTCTTTGCTTGCTTGCCCTTGTGTACCTGCTCGCATGGAAGCGTTTTTCGAAACGAGATCCTTCGGCCACTATCATCAAGCACTCGGTGGATACTTCTCCCGATGACGCCCTCAAGTATTGGACAGCGGACAAAATGCGCAATGCCAAACCCACCAAATTGCCGCATGTCAAGGCTCTCAAGCGAAAGAAACAGCGCCCGCAACGCCCGCCAGACACGTCTGATCCACACCATTCTTGATGAAAGAGAGAGGCAAGATGCCACGACATAACAGACCTTTCCAACTGCCCCTGGCTGGCTGGATCATTCTTTGTCTGCTTGCCATGGTGTACGTTGTGTACGTGAGTTACTTGGTTGCACTTGCGCGTTTTGTGTACACTTCGGTGTTAGCTCCTTCGCAGACTATCGTTGTGTACCTGGTGGATACGAACCCCAACAGTGCCATCAAGCATTGGACAGTGGCTAACATGCGCGCTGCCACCGACGCCGATCAGCAGGACAGCAACGCCTCCGATCTTACACAGAAAATCAACGCCAGCCTGGGCAAAGCAGCCCAGCAAGAGGGACAGCCCCCACGTAATGGAAATTCTTCTTATCCCCTCTCGACCGTTGGGAAAGTCTTTTTTACCAACGCCGTTGGTCAAGATATGGTCTGTTCTGGTACTGCCGTCGCAAGCCTCAACCAGAGTGTTGTTGACACCGCTGGGCACTGCCTCTACTGGAATGGTGACTGGGTAAAGAACATGATCTTCTGCCCTCTGTACGATAGCGGCAGTACGCCTTATGGCTGCTGGGCAGCTCGCGATTTGGAGGTTCCTTCCGACTGGATACATGCCAGGCCAAATGACTTACATCATGACTTTGGCATGGCCATCGTTTCTCCCAATAGCCAGGGTGTCTTGACCGACATAGTCGGCGGCGCCGGTTGGGCGTATAATCAGCCTGCCAATCAACCCTTCTACGCCTATGGCTACCCCGCCGCGTATCCATTCGATGGCCAGACCAGACAGTCCTGCGAGGGTTCCTCCGGCAAAAGCTGGCAGCATGGGGGAGGCACCGTGGTCTCCATTCCTTGCAATATGACCGGTGGCTCCAGCGGTGGACCCTGGTTCATTAAGCTCAGCGGCAATTGGTACCTCAATGGTCATAACGACTTCACCAGTAGTATGCAGCCTGGGCACATGTTCTCTCCTTACTATGATGATTCCTGGTACGCTCTTTACGACAAGGCCCAGCATACGTAAGGACAGAAAAACACTAACCATTAACCATGGGCGTAGTCAAAGGCTAGCAAGACAGCTGTATTCACAAAGGCAGGGGAGAACAATCATGCATATGCGGTGGTGCCATTGGCTTGAGGCAACAGCAATGGTACTGCTTTTTCTGCTGGCAGGATGCAGTAATGCAGGTAACAGTCCAGGAGTGGCGCAAATTGGACCGCTGGAAACCGGCAGTCCATTCCCCACAAATGCTACTACTGTAGCAAACGGCGCAAGTACTGTCAGTTTCGCACTTTACGGTGGAGTTACGGGCGTCTACACGATTCATGCTTCCTTACCCACATCTAAGCTTCGTCATGGTTACCGAGAATTCACTATCGATGTTGCACACACGGGTATGTCCATCTTCTTAGCCTTCTACGGCTACCACGGCCCGGGAACCTACACACTTTCAGCAGACATCAATGGCGGAGATGTACGCATCGATTTTGACCATGACTCCGCATCCTGGGATCTCTCATTGAGGCCAAAGGCTCAATGTACCTTGACGATCACCAGCGATACACCCACCATGTATGTAGGTATAGACAGGATGCTCGGAACCTTCTCATGCCCGCAGCTTCTCTCTAGCAGCCCCAACCACCCACAACAGCCTGTAACAGTCAGCAGCGGTCACATCGATGTAGCTATCATCGTTGAGAGCTGAAATTTTTTCATCAGGCAGTGAGGGCTAAAAATAAGACAAATCAGTTCCCTGGAGTGGACTGGGAGACTCCTTGATCTTCTCCTATGACAGTGAGAGACCCTTTTTTATATGGAGTTGTGCACCACATGATTCGCGAATGATTAAGTTAGTTGGCAGCTCGATATGCTTAGGAACGCCAACGATTCCCTCGATGCGACTGATTAAGAGCGTGCCCGCTCGTAATCCAATGTCTATAGATTGCTGCACGATCGTCGTAAGGGGTGGATTCACATGGGCGGCGAACGCCTCGTCGTCGAAGCCGACTACGGCCAGGTCTTCCGGTATGCGCAGGTGAATGGTTTTTGCCGCTTGCAATACATCTAGTGCAACATAATCGTTGACGGCGAAGATGGCACCTGGTCGATCAGGACGCTGCAAAAACTCAACCAACCCTTCATTGGCACCCGTCTGCAGCTGCCTGGAGTCGGGAACAACCAGTGTCTCATCATATGGAACTTCATACTTTTGTAATGCCTTACGGTAGCCTTGCCAGCGCTCATAGACCGAAGTGGTTTGCAAAGTTTCTTCACGCGCGAAGACGAAGCCAACGCGCCTGTGACCCAGAATGAGTAAGTGTTCTGTGGCACGATAGCCACCACCGACGTTGTCTGAACCAACATAGTCTATCGCCAGGCCAGGAAAGTAGCGGTCCATCAAGACAACGGGGATATGATCGGCCTGAAGTTGCTGGATCGAGGCATCATGGGTAGTATCACCTGTAGGCCAGATAATCATGCCTAAGACGTGGTTTGCTCGCAGGCGGTCGATATCGCGGGCTTGCTGCTCCTGTTCGCCTTCGGAATAGGTGAAGCTGATGTTATAGCCATGTAACTTCGCAGCTTGTTCAACGCCAACGAGAAGATTCATGGCCAGTTGCGTGCGAAACGTTCGATTGAGCACTAAGCCGATCTGCTTCTGTTTAAGTTGTGTCATCTGACTACCGTTTGATGGTGGCTGGCTTACGAACGTGCCACGCCCCTGCACCCGTTCGATCAATCCCTCGTTGGCCAGCAGCGCCAGCGCCTGGCGCACGGTATCACGGCTGATCTGATACAGGGCAGCTAGCTCTTCATCAGTCGGAAGGCGTGTTCCTGCTGGCAAACGCCCATCGAGAATGCGCTCACGATAATAGGTCATGAGTTGGGTGTGGAGAATCTTCGTGCGCTCCTTTTTGCTCAGCTTCGCTATCAAATCGGTCTTCCTTCTTCAGTAACATGTGAGATGCACGAAATAAAGGGTTTGCAAGGTGGCGCCAAAGCTAGGCAAAGCTTAGCATATCTGTGCATATTATGCAAGCAAACACCCAACGAATTTTCAGATTTCGGCATATTGATTTTCGATTTTTAAAGATAGATTCGCGGATAATAGCTGTTTTTAGGATAAGTACTGAAGAGACGGAGCGCCATTATATGGGGATCAATTACCAAATCAAGCTCAATTCATGAGGTCTCCGCTACTTAATCTGCTTTGATTCTTGAAAAATATCCATTGACAAATTCCGTTTTTTAACCCATACTTAACCTATGGTATTTGTGCTAAGCGTCCCGATACTAGCCGAGAGGAGGTGCAGCCGAGACCCTACATTCCGGCATTCTTAACTGACCACCACATTTATCCCCTTCTAGTTTTCCTGGTTGTTTGCTAGTGAGCCTGGTTCAAGAGGTGCTGAAGCTCATTGTACACACCGACGTTGACCGACAGAGTTGCAAGGACTGGCTGTCCTAAACAATCAACAAGGAGATGTGTTATGCACAGGCTATTGAAAAGCTTGGGTTTCTTTCCCCTTTCTCTTTTCGTTCTGCTTTTCGCCGGAGTAACTGTATTGCAGGCTTGCGGTGGCCCTTCTACTACCACTAGTAACGGACCGGTCACCATTACTGTCGCTTATGAGCAGTTTGGTCCTCCGCCCTATCCTGAACAGGCATGGTGGACGAAGGTGAAACAGCGTGTTGAGTCGGCTAACCCGAATATCAAAGTCAAGTTGGAACCTATTATTGCTAGCGAGGGGGACTATTACACAAAGCTCGACCTGATGATGCGTTCCACCACCACAGCTCCCGATCTCGTGCGCGAGGACAGTTTCCTGGTGAGCTCTGATGTGACCGCAGGCTACCTGGCCCCGCTCGATAAGTACCTGGCTGCCTGGCCTGAATACAGCCAGCAGTGGTTCCCCGCAATGCAAAAGATCACGACGTTCAATGGTCACAACTACGGCGTGATGGACGGTACCGATGTGCGCCTGATCTGGTTCAACAAGAATATCTTCCAAAAGGCAGGACTCCCCACTGACTGGCAGCCCAAAAACTGGGCCGATATTCTGACGGCTGCTCGCACGATCAAAGCGAAGGTGCCCGGTGTCATCCCGATCAACCTCTACTCAGGCGTTCCGATGGATGAGGCCTCCTCAATGCAGGGCTTCGAGATGTTGCTCTACGGCACCAAAAATCCACTCTACAATTACTCGACGCAAAAGTGGGTTGCTCCCAGCCCGGGATTGCTCGATGCGCTCAACTTCGTCAAGCAGGTCTATAATCCATCCAATCTGCTCGGACCCACCAATGATATTGCCTTGAATACCCAGGCTGCTAATACGATTGCACAGCAACTTATCCCGCAGGGGAAGATTGGCATTGATATCGATGGCTCCTGGGTCAGTAGCAACTGGTATTCCGGCGGTACAGCGCCGTGGCCGCAGTGGCAGCAGACCATGGGCGTCGCCAAGATGCCGACCGAATTCGGGCAGGCTCCCAACTATGTCACTCTCTCCGGAGGTTGGGCCTACTCCATTACAGCCAAGTCAGCCCATCCAGACCAGGCATTCGAGGTACTCAAGACCGCCAACAGCCAGGACTTATTGGGAAGCTACGACGTTGCGGACGGGCAGGTTACACCACGCCAGGATATCGTCAATGTACCTGCGTATCACGATTCCCCGCTGAATCCGTTCTACACGAGCCTGGTGGCGTTCACACAATTCCGCCCGGGTTTCCCGGCATATCCCAAGATTTCGCTCCAGATCGACAACGCTATGCAGCATGTGATGAGTGGTCAGTCACCCGCTGACGCGATGAATGCCTACGCCCAGGCGGTCGCGGGGATTGCAGGTGCGAGCAATGTCGAACAGGGAACGTAGCATGCGGAGGCCACGAGCTGATAAATCGACTCTCTACAGTCTGTAGAGTGCGGATTTATCCAGCACGTGGGTTTCCTTTATACTTCTATCGACGCTATGCATGTAGAGTTCACTGCTGGTGAGGGTGGATCACGGTGTTCCCAGAGCGGGGGCAAGCCCCGCCCCTACTATAGACGGATCAGTCACCGAAGATCGCGTATGGTAGGGGCGACCCTTGCGGTCGCCCTGAGAGTTCCGTGATCCATCTCTGGCTGAGGAGTTGGAATATGCAGGTTGAGACAAAGCGGGTGCAACCGGTGCAGATGGTAACACCCGCCAATGGACACATCCGGCGTAAGCGACTGCGTATTGGTATCTACTTTATGGCCCCCGCCTTCCTGATTATCGCTGTTTTTATGCTCGGCCCAGCTGTGTGGGCTGTCTATATCTCTTTCACCAACATGTCCTTGACGGGTGTAGGCGCGGCAACCCCTCAGTGGGTCGGATTACAAAATTTCGTGCAAATCCTGCATGACGCGGAGTTCTTCAGCGCCTTCCGTGTATCGCTGACATACCTGGTTGGCTCAGCGTTGATCGGCCAGGCCCTGCTAGGACTGCTCTTAGCCATGTTGATGCGTCATCGGCAACGCGCCTTTAAGGCGGTCCTGGGGGCTATCATTATCATTGCCTGGGTGATTCCCGACGTGGTAGCCGGTTTCCTCTGGAGTTCCTTCCTTGCCGGCGGCCCGCAAAGTATCCTGGCCCCTGGCCTCCTAAACTCGATCGTGGCGGCCTTTGGCCTGCCGCAACATGCCTGGCTTCAGGACTACCCGATGGCCTCGATCATTGTGGCAAACACCTGGCGCGGTACGGCGTTCTCAATGTTGCTGTACGCTTCCGCGTTAGAAGGCATCCCACCTGAATTGCTCGAAGCGGCCTCGATTGATGGTGCTAGTCTATGGGCGCGCATTCGGTATATTACGCTCCCCCTCATCAAGGGCAGTATTGCCACTGATCTGCTGCTCATCACACTGGCGACGCTCTCCGATTTCACCCTGGTCTATGTCCTGACAGGAGGCGGCAACCTCAATACAGAACTCTTGACCATCTATCAGTACCGCCAGGCGTTCCAGTTCTACCAGATTGGCTATGGAAGCGCTATCTCACTGCTGATCCTAGTGGTGGGAGCCATCCTTGCATTGTTGTACATCCGTGTGTTGCGCGTTGACCTCTAACAAGCAGTAAGGAGGTTTTTGCCGGGTATGTATACTGCTATATCACGCTCCCAACTGTTCGAAATGGAGTAAGAGGAGAGAAACATGGCTATTCGTCGCGGTCTGACTTCGACACTCGCCTACGTTATCCTGGTGTTCCTCGGATTATTCTTCCTGGTGCCACTCTTATGGCCCGTCCTGGCAAGCCTCAATCCGAGTGCAAGCCTATCGGTCACGGTACCTGCTCATTTCAGCTTGATCAATTTTCAAACGATTATCACCAATGGACTCGTCGCTGGCCCCTTCGGCAACAGCCTCATCCTGGCCATCAGTACGATGCTCCTGGTGATCATCCTCGCGGGCCTGGCTGCATATCCGCTCTCGCGTTACCAGTTTCCCCTCAAGGGTCCCCTCATGTACGCCATCCTGTTCACCAGCTCACTGCCCATTCTAGCTCTGGTGACGCCGCTGTATGCGATGTACGCCTCGCTGAACCTCATTGATACGCTCCAGGGGGTGATTCTTTTCTTTGTTGCCAGTGCATTGCCTTTCTGTATCTGGCTGATGAAGAACTTTTTCGATTCGGTCCCTTTCGAGCTGGAAGAGGCGGCCTGGATTGATGGGGCTTCGACCTTTCAATCGCTCATGTACATACTATTCCCGCTTGCTGCGCCAGGGATTGCAGTGGTCGGCGTATGGAGCTTCCTGGTGGCTTGGACGAACTTCTTCGTTCCCCTGATTATCCTGCAAAGCCAGAATTTACTGCCGGCTTCGGTTCATATCTATACATTCTTCGGCAGTTATGGCCAGGTGAACTACGGCCAACTGGCCGCCTACGCTCTGCTATACGCGCTGCCAGCCGTCGTACTCTATACAGTGGTATCGCGCTTCTTTGTGCGAGGCGTCAGCGGAGGCCTCAAGGGCTAAAAGGCTAGAAACCGTTCGGCAAATTGGCACAAGTGTGTATCCTAATAATGGGGACAGGCATGGGACACCTACGTGGCCGAGAGGCTTTTTCTTCACCTTCTTGATACTACATCGTGTCCTTTCCTCCAATCCCCCTTACAAAAGTGCAAACATGAAGGGAATTTCTCGTGGTATTTACTGTCCAAAAACTTCGCAAAAATCTTGAAGCACTGCATAAAATGACCGAAGGGCCAGCCCACATGCTTTCCCCGGTCTACGGTATTGTTGCCACTGGCCCGATGGCTATACCATCGCTTACAGATACACAGTGGCAGCCGCTGGAGGTAGGACAGCTCTGGGGGCTGAAGCATGGAACAAGCTGGCTGATGGCGCCTCTGCCTGTAGTCCCCCGATTTATCGAGGGGAATTCCTTGCAAAGGCTACCAGTGGTCCTGCAATTGCATTGGGATACTCCTGAGAATGATGCTCTTTTGCTCCTCCTGGAAGCGACTGTTTTTCTTGATGGGCGCGCTATCGGAGCTTTCGATTGGCGGCATCCTGTTCTCTTGATGCCTGAGGATACGTGCGATGGGCAATCTCATACGTTGCTGCTCCAGGTCTACACAGGCGTTCCTTTGCCCTTTGGTGGCTTGACGCTGCGCCCGCGCTGCATGGTGAGCTGGCAACTCTATCACTTGATGGAGACTCTCCTAGAAACATCTCTTACACTGAACGAAGGTGATCCGGCCCGTCATGCCTTATTAGCGCGTCTCAATACGGCCTATAACATGCTCGATCTGCGCGAGGGCTGGCAGGGTAAACGTTTCACTGGCTCTGCTCAGACTGCTTATGAGTACTTGCTCAAGGAATACCCCGCGATAAATCGGGGGCGATCTGCCTGGGGGGCAGATTCGGAAGTAGGGGGCCGATTTATCGCAGCCCCCAACCGCCCGCAGATCACTGTCAGCGGACATGCCCATCTCGATGTCGGGTGGATGTGGCCTTACTGGAGAACCCGCCAGAAGATCGCCCATACTGTCTCTAATGTACTGGGATTGATGGAGCGCTATCCCGACTACCACTATAGCCAGAGTCAGCCGCAACTGCTTCAATGGCTGAAAGAGGACGTTCCTGAGCTCTATGCGCGGGTGAAACAGCGTGTCGCGGAGGGACGTTTTGAGCCGGTAGGTGCGATGTGGGTTGAAACGGATTGTAACCTTACCTCTGGCGAGTCGCTCATCCGCCAGATTATGCATGGAACGCGCTTCTGGCAACAAGAATTTGGTGTCAGGCCCCATCATATCTGGTTACCAGATGTCTTTGGCTATAGTGCCGCGCTCCCGCAAATAATGCTCGGTTGCAATATTCCCACCTTCATGACCACCAAGATTAGCTGGAACCAGTTTAACCGTATGCCCTGTGATACCTTTCGCTGGCGCGGCATCGATGGCTCTGAGGTCCTGACTCACTTTATCACGGCGCCAGAACTGGATGCAACGACAACTTTCTACAGCTACAACGGCCCCTTGCGCCCTAGCGATATGACAGGGACCTGGATGAACTATCGTCAACAGGACATCAACGATCATTTGCTGTATCTATATGGCTGGGGCGATGGTGGTGGTGGACCAACGGAAGAACAAATGGAACGGATGCAAATCATGGCGGATCTGCCGGACTTTCCCCAGGTTCGTGCCGGCCGAGCCGGAGATTACTTCACGGAACTCTACCAGCGCGTGTGGGAGAACCCGCGTTTGCCCACATGGGTAGGTGAGTTGTACTTAGAGTATCACCGGGGGACATATACCTCGCAGTCACGCGTCAAGCAGGCTAACCGGCGAGCTGAATTCTTTTACCGTGAAGTGGAATTGCTGAATGCCTGGGCCAGTCTCTATGGCATGCCTTCCCGCCAGGAGCAACTGAATCAGGGCTGGCGGCTCGTGCTCCTGAATCAATTCCATGATGTACTGCCCGGTTCATCGATCCGTGAAGTCTATGACGATGCAGAGCGGATCTATGCCGAGGCACATGCCATAGGAAAGCAGATATACGACGAAGCAATCGCTGTTGTCCTGCAGCACATCCCTGCAGGAGAGCAGGACCTCCTCCTGTTGAATACCCTGGCGTGGGAACGCACTGACCCTATACAGGTGCCAGCGCAGCTTGCATTATCTCTTCAGCATGCCCAGCAAACAACCGACTGGGAGGGGAACACGGTGTTCCTGCTGGATGGCGTGCGCGTTCCCCCATGCGGGGTGCAAGTCGTATCGGCAGCCAGCAATGCGGAATCTGGTGAGGCACAGATGCCATCTACCACTCGCGCTGCCTACGCTGATGAAAAGACAATCGTCTTGCAGAATGGGTATTATGACCTCTGGATCAATGAACAGGGAGAGATTAGCCGGCTCTACGACAAGCGTGCAGAGCGTGATGTTCTTGCCCCTGGGCAAACAGGCAACCAGCTTATCGCCTATGAGGACCGTCCCCTGAATTTCGACGCCTGGGATATCGATCTCTTTTATGAGGAGAAGCCGTATCCAGTGCAAGTTGTAACATCTATGCGCATCGCCGAAGAAGGACCGGTGCGCGCAACCGTCGAGATTGTCCACCTATACTTATCCTCGCGCATCACGCAACGTATTTCGCTCTGGCGCAACTCGCCGCGCATCGACATTGCCACCGAGATCGACTGGCATGAACACCAGACGTTGTTGAAAGCAGCGTTTCCACTGGCGATCAACAGCACACGCGCAACCTATGAAATCCAATTTGGCAACATTGAGCGCCCCACTCATCGAAACACATCCTGGGATATGGCACGTTTTGAGGTCTGTGCTCATCGCTGGATTGATTTGAGCGAGGGGGGATATGGTTTCAGCTTGCTTAATGATAGTAAGTATGGGCATGATGTTCACGATAATATTGTTCGCCTGACGCTTCTTAAGTCCGGGGTCTACCCTGATGCTCATGCAGATGAAGGCTTGCACCGCTTCACCTATAGCCTCTTGCCGCATGTAGGGGATTGGAGGGAGGCGCAGAGCGTACGGCGTGCCTACGAACTCAACGTTCCCGTAGGGGCGGGGGTGGTACGGGGAAGGGAAGGGACCCTTGCGGTCGCCCACGTGGCTGGTCAAAAGAAGGCCACATCGGGCATCAGTAGCTCCCCAATTTATCGTGGGAGCCCGATTTATCGTGGGACTTCTTTTATACAAACAGAGTGCATGCACGTCGTAGTAGAGACGGTGAAACCTGCCGAGGATGGGGATGGTCTGATTGTGCGACTGTACGAAGCCCATAACCAGCGCGGGCGTGGCACGCTCACCTTTGCTACTTCAATTCTTTCCGCGCAAGAGTGTAACCTTCTGGAGGAGCCAATCAACAATGTCTCCTATCAGGGGAACATGCTACCGTTTCAAGTAAGACCCTTTGAGATAAAAACATTTCGCATACGTCTTGCGCCAGAAAGACAGGATACTCCAGGTCGAGTAACCAGCGCTACTAAACCTCAAGGGTGCTGATGTCACCGGCTATCCATGACGGTGCTCAGGACGCTTTCATGACGCTTCCTCCTTATACTAGGACCAGAGAGGACAAAGCGCGTTAGCTGGGTAATAACCCCAAGCCCTGCCAGCTGGGCCTTTGCATGAGGAAATGCTCTCTTCTCTCTGTCTGTTCCTGATGAGCTACACATCAGAAGAAAAGTAGAAACAGTGGTGAACTCAGGTGAAAGAGGAGTGTTCCCATGAGAATTAGTGTTGATCTTAACCGTTGTCAGAGTTATGGTCAGTGCTGTTTTGCGGCTCCTGACGTGTTTCATTTCCATAATGGAGAGGCATTAGAGTATGATCCAGCACCCGACGAAGCGCGGCGTGCGGATGTAATACGTGCGGCAAAAGCCTGTCCGGTCCAGGCCATCCAGATCGGTCTGGATGCTGGGGAAGATGAAGGCTTACCGAAGGAGAAGACGCATGGCCGGTTCTATCGATGAGATGATCGCACCTGAGCGCATTGTCATTGTGGGCGCGTCTCTGGCTGGCTTACGTGCTGCTGAAGCTTTGCGCAGAGAGGGCTTTGTGGGACAACTGACCCTCGTTGGCGATGAACCCTATCCTCCCTATGATCGGCCCCCCCTTTCTAAACAGGTCTTGGGCGGTCGGCTTGCCGTCGAACATACCACGCTGGCGCAGTTCCAACGGCTTGAAGCGCGATGGCTCCTGGGAGTGCCTGCACGCCGCTTAGACATGACCAAAAGGCGGGTGCTGCTCGCCGATGGACGTGCTGTTGACTTTGATTACTTGCTGCTGGCCACCGGGACTCGCGCCCGCCCCTGGCCCGATGCGGGGGAGGCTGCACTGGATGGCGTCTTCGTTTTGCGCAATCGCGATCATGCCTGCCTGCTAGCTGCCCGCCTGGCGGCCAGGCCTAGGCATGTCCTGGTCGTGGGCGGCGGCTTTATCGGCTGTGAAGCTGCCTCGGTCTGCCGTGATCTTGGCCTTGACGTCACCATTGTTGAACGCGGCCCGACCCCGTTGGGAGGTGTGCTCGGAAGCACCATTGGTCAGATCATGGCTGAGCGCCAACAGCGCTATGGGGTCCATCTGCGTCCGGGCGTCGTGGTCACAACCCTGGAGGGAGAGCAAGACCATCGTTTGTGTGGCGCTCAGTTATCTGATGGCAGCTCATTGGAGGCTGATGTGGCCATCATCGCCCTTGGGGCCTTACGCAATGTGGAATGGTTATTCAATACCGATCTCTCCGTCGATGGGCGGGGGATTGTGTGTGACTCCTATTGCCGTGCGCTTGATAGTCAGGGGGCGGTGGTCGAGAACGTCTTTGTCGCCGGTGACGTCGCGTGCTGGCCTCATCCGCTCTATACCTATGACCATCAATTGCTTGCCGTCGAACACTGGGGCAATGCCGTCGAGCAGGCTGCAATAGCAGCTCATAATATGCTGAGTCCCTCATTTGAGTATCGGAGGCATACCGCGCTCCCGACCTTCTGGTCAAGCCAGTTTGGGCTCAATATGAAATCGGTTGGCCTGCCCACCGTGGCCGAGGAGGTGATGATCACACAGAGCTCATTTGGCATGCGGCGTTTTACAGCGGTCTATGGACGAGAGGGACATACGGTCGCAGCCGTCTCTTGTAACGCCGGACAGATGCTGCCATTTTATCAGACATTGGTTGAGCAAGCTGCTCCTTTCCCGCCCGCATTCCCTGTGGCTGATGGGCCTGCCAGAGCACAACCCATGCCAGCAGGTTTTCCTGCGCAGGGACATCCAAAGTATGACACCGGGATGGAGCCCTATACGGTTTCCCAACCATAACAGTGCCACTGGTCTCTACAACTGGTCAGTTTGTGAGACAATACCTCACGTTTCCTGGAAGGAGAAGTCGGATGATTACAGCTCATGAAAACCTTCTAAATCAAGTCCTGGATTACTCCAACCGCGCCGATCCCTTTCCGATCTTTGCGCGGATGCGGCAACATCCGGTGTGTGTACAGGGTGATGGACGCTATATCGTCAGCACGTACGCGGAGGTCCGCGCCTGCCTGCAGGATCCGCGCTTCAGTTCTGACTTACGGAAGGACTATAGCCAGGCTGATCAACGGATAGAAGACGAACAGGCAGAACCTGGTTTTATTAGAATGGACCCTCCCAAACATGACTGGCTGCGTCATCAAGTGATGACGCACTTTAGCCCGCAACTGATCAATGGGCTGCGTCCACGGATCGAGGAAGTTGCCAGAGAGTTACTGGATGCACACGAACAGCAGGCCCAGCTTGACATAGTGGATGACTTTGCCTATCCTTTGCCGGTGACTATCATCTGTGAATTGCTGGGTGTACCTCGTGAAGATGAAGCGCTCTTTCATACCTGGGTAGACCAGCTCCTTCTCGGACTTGACCCTGGGCAAGCCGCAAACAAAGAGTTCGTTAAGCAGGCAAAAACCGCCAGAACTCAGCTCAGGCAATATATGGACAGGCTGATAGACAAATTTCAGCATACTCCTGGCCAGGGTTTGATCTCTGCCATGCTGCATGATACAACCCATGAGAAGCATATGACGAAGGATGAGCTGATTATTACTTCACTCCTGCTCCTCATTGCCGGTCACGTGACCACAGTCAACTTGATCGCCAATAGTATGCTGACCCTGCTGCGCTATCCTGAGCACTTTGAACGCTTGCGTCGTGAGCCATCCATTGTTGCTAATCTGGTAGAAGAGGTGTTGCGCTATGAACCACCGGTCCAATTTGTGCGTCGCACCACGTTGACAGAGGCTCCTATCGCGGGCGCGACCATTCCTCAGGGGGTGCCGGTCTATCTCATGCTGGCGGCGGGGAACCGCGATCCCTTGCGCTTCGAGGATCCTGATCGTTTTGATCCGGAGCGTAGTGATATCGAGCATCTTGGCTTCGGCCAGGGTATTCATTACTGTGTGGGAGCCCCTCTGGCACGGCTCGAAGCGCAGGTCGCGCTGCTCGAACTGGCTCGTCGTCTCCAGGACCCACGCCTGGTCGCAGACCCGCCTCCCTATCGGGAGAGCGCGTTCCTGCGTGGCCCGCGATATCTTATGGTGTCACTCCATAATCGCTGAAGGTTCCGCCACAATCGTTTTGCTACAAATCGCCCTCCACGAACTCAGTGAAGAGCTTGAACACCTCCTCCTGTTTTTCAATATGAGGTGAGTGCCCACAGTCGGGCAGGATGACTTCGCGATAGTGACCTCCATTGGCCTGATAGTTCTTGAAGACGGTGCGTATCTGCGCGATCATCGGCTGCGGTGGGTAGACCTCTGGTCCGGGCCAGCCAGGGACGGCACCCAGTTGTCCAAGGAAGCCGAAGTCGAACAACGAGGTATCAGAGACGATCTGGTCGTCTGCACCGTGTATCCATAAGACGGGCAGATGATGCTCGATGGCGGCGAACGTGGCCTGGTTCAGGTACTTGGGGGAGAGAGCGTTGTTGGGTCCCTGGTTACCCGGTGCGACATTGGGCCAGTTATTCGATGGGTTCATGTCACCTGGGTAGATGCCCTCTGTCACCTTGCACGAGAGGAGTGAAGTGACGTAGATCTCTTCGCGGTCGGGGGTAACCCGGAACGGGGGCTTAAAATAGAAGGTGTTCATCACTATGCGCGGTGAAAACTGTTCGCTGCCACGGTCACCTCGCCCTATGCGTTGCACAAACTCGGGATTGGCTGTTCCGCCTCCGCTGCCAGCGAAGTCAGGCCAGATGGGTGTGCCTTCTGGCCCCTTTGTGCCGCCAAAGCCAAAGGGAGACCCAGGTGCCTGCAAGGTAAGCGTGCGGAGGGTGCCGGGATGGTCTTTGGCATACTGCATGGCAACATTGCCACCCATTGACCAGCCGAACAGGTGGAATACGGTCAAGCCGAGGGCTTGCGCCAGGGAAGAGAGGTCGTCTGAGAAATCGCGCAGGCCGCGCATTGCGTTGATCGGCAGCACCTGCGTGTCGCCGAAGCCACGCATATCCGGTGCATAGATTGTGTAACGATTGGTGGCTGCCAGCGCCAGCATGAAGTCCTGGAAGAAGAGGGATGAAGAGGTGTTGCCATGCACCAGGACGATGGGCGTCTCTCCCGTACCCGTCTCAAGGTATGCTACTTCCAGGCGGCCTGTTTTGATTTTTTTCTGGCTAATGCCAGCTAAAAGCGGCGTTATATCCATGAGTTGATACCTTCCTATGTATTTTGTTGTGGTACTTTATCTTATCCTCTGCTGGTCATTCATTGCAAGGATTCCTTCAGCTTACCAAAGATCATCTATATTGACAAATAGAAAATCACACAATATACTTTAAACAACTTGTAATGACAATGTTGTAACGTCATAGTTACAAGGTTGTCATGTTATGGCGATGCACGTCCTATCTTACCTCCATATCATACCAGGAGGGACACATGGCTCCACAGGCTCGTAATGATGGGCGAAAATCGACAATCCTTGAGCAAGATTCTTCTGTACCGCGATACTACCAGCTCAAAGAGATTATTCGGGAACAATGCGCCTCCTGGGAGCCAGGCCAGCTTATCCCTTCCGAATTAGAGTTGTGCCAGCTGTACTCCGTCAGCCGCACAACCGTGCGTAAGGCGCTGGATCATCTCACACAGGAAGGATTGCTGTACCGTATTCAGGGCAAGGGGACATTTGTCGCACCGCCAAAATTACGTGAACGTTTTGTGCACCAGGCGGCTGGTATTTACGAAGACATGGCGTCGCGTGGCGTCACCATCCGCACACAGGTACTCGAACAAGCAGTTGTCTCGGCCAGCAAGCTCGTAGCACCAGAGCTACAACTGGTTGTAGGAAGCCCGGTCATTAAGCTGGTACGCCTGCGGTTCGTCGGTGACGAACCACTACTTGTTTCCACTACATTCCTACCTTATCGTTCGTTTCCCGGGCTTGAAAACGAAGACCTCACTAATGTCTCCCTCTATGCTGTACTGCGTGAAAAGTATGGTATCCGACTTGGGCATGGAACACGCCTCGTTGAAGCCGTGCCATGCTCCGACGAGGAAGCTGAGTTATTGCATATAGCGCCCGCAACGCCGCTGCTTGTCGTCAGCGGCACTATGTACGATACCGAAGACCGTCCAGTTGAATGTGGTTTTGCACGGCACCGGGGTGATCGCAGCCAGGTTGAAATTGCTGTTGTCGCGCAGTGATCGTAAAGCACTGCTTTCATACAATTATCCGTTCACCTGTTAGTCGATCATCAATTCGCCAGGATGATTGGATAACAGGATGAGTGATATTTGAACGAGTATTCGCAAATGGTTCAAGCTGCCAATTTCTCGATATTCACTGTCAATGGGTCCAATTCATTAACCTTTGCAAAGGAGGTGAGGCGCAAGTGTACCTTTTCCGGTTACCGTCCATGTAGCGCAATGAATCCATGTATGCACATTGTGAAATGTGCAATGTCCTTTCCAACGAAGGAGGTTCTACTATGCAGGTGTGGCAAGCGGCATTAATTGGCCTGCTGTGTTACCTGGGAGCCCTCACTACACCCTGGGCACTTGGAACGACGGGCGGATGGTATGTGCTTACACGTCCGCTAGTTGCTGGCTTTCTCTGTGGATTGATCCTGGGAGATGTTAAAACCGGCGTGCTTATTGGTATTGCAGTGCAAGGCGTCTTCATTGCACTGATTACTCCTGGTGGGTCCGTCCCTGCAGACTTAAGTTTTGCGAGTTATCTCGGTATACCCCTTGCCCTGGTTTCTCATGCCTCGCCCCCGGTGGCAGTAAGCCTCGCGGTTGCTTTGGCCGCCATTGGTGTCGCGGCCTGGCAGCTCCTTAGTGTTGGCAATGCTGCCTGGGCGCATGTTTGCGACCGATACGCTGACGAGGGAAATCTGGCAGGCATCATTCGCGTGAACTACCTGGCCCAGATTGGCACCTTCCTTCTACGTGGCGTGCTGCCTTTCCTGGTACTTTTTTTGGGTTCCGGTTTCGCTCAAAGTGTGATCGCGTTCCTCAATGTCCAGGTACCCTGGCTCTTTACCTACCTGGGCCTGCTCGGTGGAGCGCTGCCTGCTGTCGGTATTGCCATCCTGTTACTCCAGATTGCCCCTTCAGCTCGCCTGCTCGTCTGGTTCCTGCTCGGGTGGGTTCTCGTGGTGTTCCTGAAGGTTCCAACCGTGGGTGTTGCAGTGATTGGCGTACTGGTAGCACTCATTTACTACTGGTACTTCTCTCGCATGGAGACAGAACCAACTCAACCCCAGAAAGCGGAGGCGTGACATGTCTGACCTCACCTTACAACAGCCCGATGATCAAGGCCACGAGGGCGCAGCTGCCACTCAGACAGAGAAAACACTCTCAAGGAGTGATCTCAACAGGGCCTGGTGGATCTGGACGTTTTTCAATCTTTCAGCGTTCAGTATGGAACGTATGCAGGCACCTGCCTTCGTCTACATGATGTCGCCGATCATGAAGCGCCTGTATGGTGACAATCCAGAAGAGATTAAGTCGGCATTGAAACGCCACATGGTGTTCTTCAATACCGAACCACAGACAGGCGTGATTGCACATGGTGTGACGGTAGCCCTCGAGCAACAACGGGCAAGTGGTGCCCCGATCAACGACGAGATGATCAACGGCATCAAGGCGGGCATTATGGGTCCAATGGCCGGTATCGGCGACTCAATGATTCCCGGCACCTTGATACCTATCCTGCTCGCAATTGGTATTAGTTTGAGCCAGGGAACGGGTAGTCCACTTGGCCCGATCTTCTACATTATCGCTTACCCGGTGATCATCCTGTCCGTATCCTACTACCTGTTTATGTTCGGCTATCGCTACGGCATGTCCTCGATGAGAGAGCTAGCTGAAGCAGGTTTCCGGCGTATTACCTCCTCTTTTGCCGTGCTTGGATTGATCGTGGCCGGTGCCATTGGCGCTTCCATTATCACGCTGACAACCCCCCTCACGTACACATCGGGGTCGGGCGCGAGCCTGGTGAAAGTCTCCATTCAGGCTACACTTGATAAGATCTTTCCCCAACTGCTGCCTCTCTTGCTGGTCATATTCCTGTGGTGGGGTATGCGGAGGCGTGGCTGGCCGATTAACCGGGCGCTGCTTGTCACGCTCCTGGTCATCTTGATAGGGTACTTGCCTGGCTTGCTCGGGTCAATTTTCAACATTCCCATACTGTCGGCGTTCCGCATCTTCTAGCAGCATGTGCGACAACCCCACCTACGGGCGATCATAAAGGTCCACCCATCCATCTCTCTTCGCCCCTACGGAGCGTGAGGGGGTTCTCATGATAGGCATTGTACTTGCCGCGCACGGGCCTTTGCCCGGTGCATTCCTGAAATCAACAAGCATGATCCTGGGAGACCTGCCACAGGTAGCAAGCATATCATTGATGCCGGGTGATAGCCTGGAAGGATTGGCGGATCGCCTGCAGGCAGCTGTGAATGAAGTGAACACGGGTGATGGTGTGCTCATCCTGCTCGACATGTTCGGTGGCACGCCCGCGAACGCCACGGCCTTTCTGACCCAACAGGCAAATGATGTGCATGCTGTTACCGGTATGAATCTACCGATGCTTCTCGAAACCTTCATGGAGCGTATGAATACGGATAGGCTCGAGTCACTGGCTGAAACGGCGTTTTCAGCGGGACACACTGGTATTGTGGATATCGTAGCAGCCTTCAAAAAGTTCCAGCAAGACAAGGTAGGATGAGACCCAGGGCAGGGGCAAGCCCTGCCCCTACATATCGGATATGTAGGAGCGACCCTTGCGGTCGCCCTGCTTCATACCGTGGAGGGACAACTATGTCCGAGATTGTATTGAACCGCGTTGACGATAGGCTCATTCACGGACAAGTGATGATAGGCTGGCTTGGGTTGCGCAGGGCTAGCGCTATCTGGATAGCAGACGATGCCGTGGCAACCAATCCCATGATGCTGGATATTTTCCGCTTTGCCGCGCCTTCGGGTATCAAGATCGAAGCATTCACCATCGATAAAATTGCCGAGAAACTGCGCGATTTGCATAGTGGCCATGACCGCATCATCCTGCTCGCGAAGGTTCCCAAAACATTCCTGCGCCTGCTAGAGAAAGGCTACAGGGCCTCAGATATCAATTATGGGGCGATGGCCCACAAGGCAAACTCGCACAATGTAGCCTCAAACTGCGACCTTTCATCCGAGGAGATCGAGGATACGGAAAAATTGCACCAGCAGGGCATTCGCATCTGGATTCAACTGGTGCCATTTGGTGGCCAGAAACCGATGGAGTGGGAGGCGGCGCGTAAGAAAGCTGGGCTGAAGTAATAGGAGAGATTAGGAGGAAATCTTCATGGCTTACTGGCGTAGCTATATAGAGGCGATGATCGCGGCGCAACAAGCCATTATGGAACGTGAAGCCTCTCATATCGAAGAAGCCGCGCGTGTCATCACGCAATCGTTACGCCGAGATGGTGTACTCCATATGTTCGGCTCAGGGCACTCCCATTTGCCAGCGGAGGAAGCATTTTATCGCTCCGGCGGGCTGGCAGCCGTCAGTCCCTTGCTTGATCCTGGTCTGATGTTTCATGAAGGCACGGAGAAATGTATTGCTCTCGAAAAATGGGATGGTTATGCTACTCGCTTTGTATTGCCGAAATATGAGCTGAAGCCAGAGGATGTAATGATGGTTTTCTCCGCGTCTGGTCGCAACAATGCTCCTATAGAGGTAGCGTTGGCAGCTCGAGAGAAGGGCCTCTACACCATCGGGGTTACATCTCGCCGCTATTCATCCTCTGTTCCGTCGCTGCATCCGAGTGGCAAACACCTCGCTGATGTTGTAGACCTGGTACTCGATCATGACGTTCCACCAGGAGATACCCTGGTGTCTATCGAGACGATGCCGGAGCTTGGGACAACTGGAGGTGCCTCTACTGCGCTAGCTATTATTCTGGTTCACGCTATCGTAGCATCAGTCATCGAAAATTTCGTCGAAGCGGGCGAGGTGCCACCCATGATTCGCTGCCCCAATATCGGCGTAGTGCAGGAATCGCTGCAAGCGAACGCCAGAACCCTGGCGCGGTATCGCCAGCGCTTGCCGCATATTTAGCTCCATGAGTAACGGGCATGATAAGTCGTGCCCTATGGAAGGTGAGAACGCATGTGCTTCGGGAATGAACAACCCATTGACACAGGTATCTGTAGGGGCGAGGGTGGTGGAGCGCCGCCGGGAGGGCCATTATGGTCGCCCGCCTCCGCTAGTGAGCGCATATACGACCTGGTAGCTATTGACGTTGATGGCACGCTGGTAACTTCCGAGAACAGACTATCGAGTGATATTGCGCCGTTGATTCGCGAAACGCAGGCCAGGGGGACCGGGGTGACACTGGTATCAGGACGACCGAAACTGAAGATGACGCCGCTATTGAATGAACTAGATCTGACCCTACCATATATTGGTTCTGGAGGAGCGTATATCGCCGATCCATCCAACAACCTGGTAATTCTCCATCGTCCGTTAGCGCGAGAAGAAGCCGTGGAGATCGTCGAACTGGCGCGTACAGAAAAGGCACCCATTATCTCCCAGGAACCAGACCACCTGTATTATGAAGGAGGCATAGAGGAGCTAGAGCAGCTGATAGCCATTTCTAAAATTGATATCACCGGCGTTGAAGACTCTCAGGTTGAGATTCACAAAGTGGATGATGTCTTGCAGGCATGTGCTAAACCTACTAAGATCACTATTTGCGGCGAACCACGTCATTTATTGGATATCGAAAGGAAGCTGCGGCTGCTCGTTCTGCCCATCTACCTGACCTACTCGGCCCCGACCTACCTGGAGATCACCCGGTCAGGAATCAATAAGGGCGAGGCGCTCAAGGTACTAGCCAAATACCTGGCTATTCCTCTAGAGCGTATTCTCGTCATCGGTGATAGCCATAACGATATCAGTATGTTTGGGATTGCAGGGATGGCAGTGGCAATGGGCAACGCCCCTGAGGAGGTGAAGGCTGCGGCCGACCTGGTCGCACCATCGAACGATGAGGATGGCGTAGCCTGGGTACTGCGCGAACTGATACTTAAGGAGCATAGAAGGAGTCCTAAGGCCCGCTCAAACATAGTAAAAACAGACCATGCTGTACATCATCGCAACCTGGAAGGAGATCAGGATGGGAGCCGACCAATTCTTTAGCGCATTGCGTAATGTATTCAACCAGATTGAAGTTACACAGCTAGGGACCATCAGCAAGGTTGCAAAATGGGGCGCCGACGCCATCGCAGCCGATCGCCTGATCGTGCTGTTTGGATCAGGGCATTCATTTATTCCAACAATGGATGCTTATCCACGCATTGGAAGCTACCCCGGTTGGCTACCTATTCATGAACTTTCGACCTCGTACATGCCCACTGTACTCGGCAACCAGGCATTGCGACAAGCGCTCTACCTGGAAAAAGTGGAAGGATTCGGACGGGTTGTCCTGGAGAATTACCGGCTTGACCCGAAGGATGTGATGATCGTGATCTCCAACTCAGGTGTAAACGCAATGGGCATCGATGTCGCATTGAGTGCCAGAGAACAGGGGCTGAAGACGGTCGCGATCACCTCGCTACCTCATAGCAGCGAGAGCGAGTCTCGCCATAGCACCGGCAAACGATTGTTCGAGGTATGTGATGAGGTCATTGACACCTGCGTACCACATGGAGATGCCCTGGTCACGATTCCGGGTTTCCCGCATAAAGTCGCATCGGCCTCCACTATCGCCGCGTGCATCATAATGCAATCGCTAGTGGCTGAGGTGGCGCAGAACCTGGATGAGCGCGGCATTCGATTGCCCGTATTTCCCAGCCATAACGCGGGGATGACAACTGAACAACGTCTGGCAATCGATGCCCTGGCTGATGCATGGTATGTCGAACATGCACGCCGCACAGCAGGTATCTATAAATGAGGAGACATGCATTATGTTGCGACGGCAAGGAAAGAAAGAAGTGCCTCAAGATGTCATGAGCCGTCAGGAAACCGCCATATGGCTGGGGCGGGCCCTGTCTACCAATGAAGTGACCTTGCGCGTTGTGCTGGAGCTGCTTGACGTAGTTGCCTTTCAGCAGGCTATTATCAAGCAGTTATATGAACAAGGTCATGCTGTAGTTGCACATGATAATGGTCAGGCTTTCGAGCCATCATTGAATATCGAGCCAGGCACTTCGCAAAAAATAGTAGAGAAGCTCACCCAATTGCGCGAGGAACTTGACCCGGTTTTGAAAACGGTTGAAGATGCATGCCAGCGATTAGAGAAGATGATCCAGCCAACCTGAGTGGGAGTCATGCGGGGGAGCATCAGGCTGCGAGAGGAGACGCCATTGAGCGTAGCTAGAGAGATTGTGGTTCGTCACTATGATGCATTCCCAGATTATCCACTGGCCGAAGGCCACTTACTTGCGGGTTACGCGGCGCTCGGTCAACGGCTGGCGAGTAGCCCCCCGATTTATCGAGGGGGTGCTCGCCTCTGGACAATCGACGGGATGAGCGGGGTAGCCTGGGATATGCTACAGGCTGGCTTGCAGGAAGCACTCGCAGCGTACCGGGTTGTATTCATTGATGTAGCTGAAGCGCGTCTAGAAGGTGAAGCCGTGAGGCAGTTGCTGGCCGATGCGCTGGATAATGAAGATGCGGTGTTTGGTAAGCTCTACCAGGGTGGTTTGCTTGATTTCTTTGATCCTGACAGGTTGAGGATTGTGCGAAACCGAGTACTTGAGGAAGTACGCCAGGCTGAGTTAGTCGTGTGCTTCGGACAGGGTAGTGCACTGCTGAACCTGGAGGGGGGAAAAGCATGGGCTGATCTGCCTAAAGAAAACATCACCAGCATGGCATCAGCGGGACGCGATATCTTGCTTGGTACACCCATCTATCCAGCAGTAAAGAGCATGTATTGGGTAGATTGGCCTGTGATGGAGCACCACAAGACAGCGCTGCTGTCTGAACTTGACCTCTACCTTGATATGGCTAATCCGCAGTACCCGCTATTCGTAGAAGGTTCTGCTCTGCGAGCATCCTTGTTTGCACTGTCATGCCAGCCATTTCGGGTCAAGCCTGTCTTTTATCCGGGCGCATGGGGGGGCCAGTGGATGAAACATTATATGCAGCTTGACCCCAGCAAACCAAATTATGCCTGGTCGTATGAACTCATCACACCAGAAAATGGCATCATTTTTCGAGACAATGAACTCAAACTCGAAATCCCTTTTGAAATGCTCATTGCCCAGGAAACCATCAATGTGCAAGGGCCAAAGGTAGCTGAACGCTTCGGCACCAGCTTCCCTATCCGATTCAACTACGATGACACGCTTGTTGGCGGCAACCTCTCCTGCCAGGTACATCCCCGGACAGAATATATGCGACGTGAATTTGGCCTGAGCTATACCCAGGATGAAACCTACTATGTCTTGCAAGCCGGTGAAAACGGGCTATGCTACCTTGGTTTAAAAGAAGGAATCGATCCGGATGCCTTTCGTCTCGCGGCAGAAAGGGCGCGCGATGCAGGGATTGCCTTCGATACGGAAGAATTCGTGAACGCCTGGCCAACACGTATGCACGATCTCTTTCTCATTCCTGCAGGAACAGTGCATAACAGCGGAGCAAACAATGTTGTCCTGGAGATTAGCTCGACACCATACCTGTACACGTTCAAGATTTACGATTATCTGCGGCGTGATCTCACGGGCGAATTACGCCCCATTCATATCGAACGAGCCTGGGACAATATAGACTTTAGCCGCCGGACGCGCTGGGTGCGGCAGAACCTGATACCGTCGCCGCGCATTCTCCAGCAAGGGGAGGGTTGGGCGGAATATCTCATCGGCGAGCATCCCCTGATGTTCTTCGCTATCCATCGCGCGGAGTTCGGCGATCATTTCGAGAGTGATACAGGCAAAGAACGCTTTCACGTACTCAACCTGGTGGAGGGAGAACAGGTGCTGGTTGAATCGGAGCATGGTGCTCACCCATTGCACTATGCCGAAACAATTGTCATACCGGCGGCGACCGGTCGCTACCGCCTGCGCAATCAAGCCAGGGGCGTATGTAAGGTGGTCAAAGCATTTGTCAGGTGACGAGTGAGAAGGAGAAGGAGTGTTCATTGGCACAATTTAGCAGGCTTGATGTTCTGAATACCATGATCGATACGGGCCTGGTACCTCTTTTTTCCAAGCCAGACCTGGAAGTCGCAAAGAAGATCCTCAGTGCCTGCGCTGAGGGAGGCGCGAGGGTTATAGAATTTACGAATCGAGGCGATATGGCTCCCTTTGTGTTTGCCGAGTTATTGCAGTACGCCACGAGGGAGTTGCCCCATATCATTCTTGGCATAGGCACGATCGTTGATCCACACACGGCAGCACTTTACATAGCGTATGGAGCTAACTTTATTGTAGGACCAAATCTGAACCAAGAGGTAGCGCTGCTCTGCAACCGGCGCAAGATACCCTATTTCCCTGGCTGTGCTACGCCTAGCGAAATCTCCGAAGCAGAAGCATTGGGCGTCGAGATTGTCAAACTTTTTCCATCCTCATCGATAGATGGGCTGAAGTTCGTCAAATCGATTCTGGAGCCATGCCCCTGGACACACGTTATGCCAACGGGAGGCATACTGGCAACCGAGGAAAGTATCGCCTCCTGGTTCAGAGCGGGCGTCAGTTGTATAGGTATGGGATCGCAGTTATTGCGAGAAAGCTTGATCGCTGCGAATGACTTTGCCGGGATCACCAACCTGACGCGGGATGTTCTCGACTGGATTCGCAGGGTGCGAAGTGAGACGTGATATAAGGAGAAACCAGTGGCAAACGATCAAATTAACTTGTTGCTAACTACGACGGTGGGTAGTTACGCTATGCCCGGCTGGCTACTCACTGCAGGCCAGGCTATCAGGCGCGGAGAGTATGGTTCCCATGACATTGAAGAAACGTTGACTGATGCTACGGATATCGCGATCAACGATCAGTTGAAGGCGGGCATAGATATCCTGGTGGATGGTGAAATGCGCCGCCTAGACTTTGTAATGGGCTTTTACGATCACCTGCAAGGAGTACGCCTTTTACCACCCAGGCGCACGATGGGTCCCGAAGGCCATGATATGCGGCCAAAATGGCAAGTGCTGGAGCCGATACATGCCCCTGAAGGCCTGCGGACGGTGCCTGATTTCCGTTATTTACAGAGGGCCGCAGCAGGTTCGGGCAAATCCCTCAAAGCTACTGTGCCCGGCCCTTTTACGCTTTCCGGCAGGCTCGATCCGGGTACAATCTACCGGGATAGGATGGAGATAGCCTGGGCGCTTGCCCCCATCGTGAACCAAGAACTACACGATCTGGTGAAGGCTGGGGCAGAGTTCATACAGATCGATGAACCCTCCTTCGCGGTCTATCCGGAAGGAGTCAACGATTATGTCGCTCTTTGGAATGCAACCGTTGAAGGTGTGAACGCCAGGCTGGCTATGCACACCTGCTTTGGTAATTATCGCTGCAAACCTGTAGGAAAACGGCTCTATCGTCCATTGTTCCCGCGCTTACTAGACGCGAAAGTTGACCAGTTTATCCTGGAATTTGCTAATCGCGAGATGGCTGAATTGGAGTTGCTTCGCGAGATTGCTGGAGAGCGCGAAATAGGAGCAGGTGTGGTAGATGTCAAATCCTACTATATCGAAAAGCCGACAGATGTGGCCGAGAGGATACGCCCGCTGCTCAAGTATGTAGAACCCACACATTTGCAAATCTTGCCCGATTGCGGATTCAGTCAGACAGCACGTTGGGCGGCCTTCGCAAAAATGCAAGCTATGGTCGCAGGTACAAAGATCGTACGCCGCGAGGTCGGTGGGGAGATCGAATAGATGGCTACTTTGCACCATATCCGCCAAAGACAGAGCGGCATGGAACGTGCTCACCGGGATAAAGAGGAACCTCCTTGACAAAAGAAGCTTCCTGGTATAATCTTATTTCCGTAAAGAAAGTATGAATCGAAAAGGGAACGAGAAGGATTGCCCGTTCCCTTTTCCTAACAGAATCTAGCTATTTCGTTTACATGGAGGCAATGACATGACCACGCAGAATGAGCCGCAAGCCGGAACCCAAAGTCGCTGGCAGTTTGACCCTTACCACACGCAAGTCGAGTTCGCCGCCAAGCACCTGGGCATGATGACAGTGCGCGGCCACTTTCCCGAGCTTACCGCGATCGGCTTTATCAACCCCGACCACCCAGAAGCGTCATCGGTGGAGGTCACCATCCAGACGGCCAGTATCCGCACTCACAACCCCCAGCGGGACAATGACCTGCGGTCATCGAATTTTCTGGAAGTCGACAAGTATCCGACGCTCACCTTCAAGAGCACCAGGATCGAAGCGGCTGGACAGGATCGCTACACCATGACCGGCGACCTGACCATCAAGGGCAACACCCGGCCGGTGACGCTGAACGTGGTGCGGTATGGGGAATTCAATGATCCCAATATGGGCCACCGCATCGGTTACAGCGCCGAGGGTCAGATCAACAGGAAGGACTTCGGCTTGACGTTCAACATGATGCTTGATGGCAAGTGGATCGTCAGCGACGAGGTCGAGATCTTTATCGAGGGCGAGTTCGTCGAGCAAAAGCAATAGCAAACTGCCATAGATCGATCAGCGGAGACCCATACCCTGGGAAACAGAAGAGGGGTGATGGAATTGATAGAAGCCTCTGAGCGTGAGCAACTCTTGCGCATCTACGCCGAAATCAGGACCATCGCGGTGGTAGGAGCCTCCGCTGATGAGTCAAAGGCCGCACACCAGGTGCCGCGCTACCTGCAAAGTCAAGGATACCGTATCGTGCCGGTGAACCCACGCGGCGGCGAGATCTTTGAAGTACCCGTGTTCCGCTCGCTCGCTGAGATTGATGTGCCAGTTGACGTGGTAGAGGTGTTCCGCCCCGCCCAGGAAGCTCCCGAGATCGCACGGCAGGCCATTGCAATCGGAGCAAAGGTGCTCTGGCTTCAACTTGGGATCGTCTCGGAGGAGGCCCGGCGGATAGCTGAAGCAGCAGGGCTGATCGTCGTCATGAACCGCTGTATGGGCGCAACCCATGAGCTTCTCGGCCTGGGACCCGGACCTCATGCCCCGATCGATTCCCGCTAGGGTTCTTAATATCTCGGCTGTTCTCGCATTTAATGGATTGCTACCCTAAGATACTGGTCCTGCGTGTTCTTCAAGATGTAGTCCCTCACTTTCTTCAAGGTGTAGGCCAATTCGCCTGACAAGAGCGGGGCTGACAAACACAATCACCAGCCCGATCACAAGCCATGCCAATGCTACATAAGGGAAGATGTTGTAGGGCGCGGCAGGAACGGGGTAAAGATTACTATAAAGCGTGTACCCTAGTACGACAATGGCTGCAACAGGGATAATCCATTGCCAGGTCCAGAGCCGGCGGGCGACAAAGAAGCGTATCGCTCCTACGTTGGTCAGGATATAGGCTACCAGGATCAAGAAGACGCCAATCGTGCCCAGGAAGCCGAAGAGGGAAGCGCCATTGATGCCGGGAGCCCTACTCCAGCCTAGAACGATGGCAAAGGTGATAATCATCACTATAGCTACTGCCATGGCTGGTGAGCCGGTGCGGGAGCTTGTGGTGCCGAGACGATTACCCATAAACCCGTCTCGTCCCATAGAAAAGAGAATGCGCGCACTTGCATTGGCCGTCCCAAGTGCGCTCGCGAACGCGCTGATCGTCGCGCCAAAGTTGATTAAAGTTGCCATGACGCTCCCAATATAACGCTGACCCAGATCGCCTAGCGGTGCAGTCGAACTGGCAAAAGTCTTCACGCCCGCAGCGCTCGTCCCAAAGCCGACGGTTTGCGCATACGTGACAGCGACGTAAAAAATGCCGGTGCCAACAACGGCAGTAAGAATAGCTATGGGGATGTTGCGGCGTGGATTGCGCGTCTCTTCACCCAGTGTAGCAGCACCCTCGAAACCGGCGAACGAGAGGAAACCAAAAACCGCCGCCAGGCCAACATTATTGAGCGGTTGATTCCCCGGAGTAAAGGGCTGAGCGGTAAGTTGACCGGCAGAGCCTACCTTGGCGAAGATGACGATTGTCAAAATAGCAATGAGCAGGACTGAGATTCCTTCCATTAGGAGGGTGAGACGTGTTGATAGGGTGATAGCGCTATACGCAAATAGCCAGATAATCACACCGGCAACAATCGCTAATGGCAGCCAGTCGATGCTAACATGCAAGCCGGCAAAGAATGCCTCAGCAAAGTTCCCGACCTCTGCTGTCGATGCACAGGTAAAGGCCAGGTAGGTACCCAGAAGCGCCCAACCAGAGAAGAAACCCACTCGTGGCCCTAGAGCAATACCGTTGAAGCCATACACTGAACCGCTATGAGCGAAATAACGACTGAATTGGATGAAAGAGAAACTGGCCAGCCCAACAGCAATAGTGGCGAGCAGAAAGGCAAGAGGAACTCCGCTGCCCGTAATGCCAGCAGCGAGTGAGCCATTGAGGGCCATTGCGGCAGTTGGTGCCATGATGCCGATGGAGAGCGCGATGGCTTCCAAAAAAGAGAGTTCGCGGCGAAGTTTGCCTTCTTGCTTTTCCATAGGACACTTCCTTTTGCGCATCGTCCAGAAGGAACGATTACTCAGCTATGAGTGCTTGCAAAGTGAGATGATCGCGTTAGTTTCTTTGAGGGCGATGTACATTTTGCCTCGATCCTCTAGGAGCCTGTCTGATTCCCATCACAGACGTTTGCTCGCGCCTGCGGCGCTCGCCTGTTTTATTATGTGTTGTGGAACATGCGATTCGCGCATGTTCCACAACACATAATAAAAGTTTGCGCGGCTTCGCCGCGCGCGCACCTGGCGAGAGAAGGCGAAGATTCTGAAGAATCAGACACGCTGTCAAGAGTATCGGGCAAATCGCCTGGTGTAAGCAAGTGTACGGTATTGTCCCGAATATTGTCAAGGAATTAAGAAAATGTCGACCCACTCACGTTGGCGTACTTGTGGAACGCGTTCGTGCGCCACGCGCCAGCGGCTCACGCCCTGGAGGCTGGGTGGGCCGCGGTCCCGCCTGGATGGGCAGAATGGGCTTAGTGATTGCCTCATCCACAGATAGGAGTATCTCCTCGCCGTGATGGCACACCTTCAGTGGCGAACCGTCGAGCAGGCGGTACGTCGCTTCCGTCGCTCTCACCTCGACGCGCAGGCGGCGGCCGCGGAATAAGAGGTGGAATGCGAGCCGTCCGAGCGCGTCTGGCAGCCGCGGCGCGAAGCAGAGCGAGCCGTTTTCCACGCGCAAACCACCAAACCCCGCGACCAGCGCCGTCCACGCTCCCGCCAGTGAGGCCATGTGAAGCCCGTCCTGCACGTTGTGATGTAGGTCGTGGAGGTCTACGAGCGCAGCTTCACCGAGGTAATCATAGGCGAGGTCGAGCTGGCCCACCTCGGCGGCCAGAACGGCCTGCGTGGAGGCCGACAGCGAGGAGTCGCGTACAGTCAGCGGCTCGTAGTACGCGAAGTTGCGCGCCTTCTGCTCTGGCGTGAATGCGTCGCTGCGCAAATGCATCACGAGGACGAGGTCGGCCTGCTTGATGACTTGCTTGCGATAGAGGTCAAAGTACGGGAAGTGCAGGAGCAGGGGGTACTGGTCCGGCCTGGTGCCAGCAAAGTCCCACACTTCGTGCTCGGTAAAGGATTCGGCCTGCGGGGTCACTCCCAGGCGCTCGTCGTACGGGATGAACATCTTCTCAGCCGCCTCGCGCCAGCTGGCGACCTCGTCGCTGTTCACGCCGAGGGCGCGTGCCTTCTCGGGATGGCGCTGCACTGCCTCTGCCGCCCAGCGCAGGTTGTGCTGGGCCATGAGGTTGGTGTAGACGTTATTGTCAGCGATGGCGCTGTACTCATCGGGTCCTGTGACACCATCGATGCGGAACCTGTCGGTGGCGGCGTTGTGGTACCCAAGTGAACACCACAACCTTGCCGTCTCGACCAGCAACTCGAGACCCACCTCCTCCTCGAATGCGCTGTCCTCGGTCGCCTCAAGGTAGGAGGCCACGGCGTAGGCGATGTCCGCGTTGATATGGAAGGCGGCGGTGCCCGCAGGCCAGTACCCCGAACTCTCTGCCCCCCGGATGGTCCGCCACGGGAACGCGGCCCCGCGTAACCCCAGTTGCCGTGCCTGCTCCCTCGCCTTGTCAAGAATCAAGTGACGCCAGCGCAGTGCGTCGGCGGTGGCGCGAGGCACGGTCATCGTCAGCACTGGCAGGACGAAGATCTCCGTGTCCCAGAAGGCGTGGCCGTCGTAGCCGGGACCCGTCAGCCCTTTCGCCGGGATGGGGCGCCCCTCCCCACGTGCTCCCGCCTGCAAGACGTGGAAGAGCGCGAAGCGTACCGCCTGCTGGATCTCCGGATCGCCCTCCAGCTCGACGTCCGCACGCGCCCAGAAGTCGTCCAGGTAGGCCCGCTGCTCACCGAGCAGGCCCTCCCAGCCGGTCAAGCGCGCAGCCGATAGTGCGGCCCTGACCTGGTCATGGATGGCAGACCGTGAACGCAGGCTCGACCAGCCGTAGGCGATGAACTTGACAATGTGCAGCCGCTGGCCTGGCTGAAGGCGCGTGGTAATGGTTACACGGACGATATCGGGGACGCTTTCAGACTCGATGACCATCTCGGGTGGCCCCTCAATCTGGTGGTCCATGGCCGCCCCGATGCGCAGGCCGCTGACCTTGGTGTGATGGACCAGCAGCCCGCTGGGGCGGCCATGGACCACCAGCTGCTCCTCGGACTCCAGCGCGGACTCAAGGGCGGCGCCCACGCGGGGGTCCTTACTCTGGGGCGGCAGCGCCTCGTTGGCGACCAGTTCCGACTGCACCACGACACGCACCGGAGCGTCAAGCGCCTCGACCTCGTAGCTGATCGCCGCGATGGCTCGCTGGGTGAACGACACCATGCGCACGGACGATACCCTGACCGCACGCCCCGCAGGGGTGGTCCAGCGGAGGCTGCGGCGGAGCACTCCATTGCGCAAGTCGAGTTCCCGCTCGTGATCCTGGACCACCCCGTAGCGAACGTCAAAGGGTTCGTCGTCGACGAGGAGGCGGATGAGTTTGCCGTCGGTGACATTGATGACGGTCTGCCCGGACTCGGGGTAGGCGTATCCTCCCTCTGCATAGGGCAGAGGGCGCAGCTCATAAAAGGAGTTCAGGTAGGTGCCAGGCAGGCCGTACGGTTCCCCCTCATCGAGGTTGCCCCGCAGTCCGATGTGTCCGTTCGAGAGGGCGAAAAGGGACTCGGTCTGCGCCAGGGTGTCGAGGTGGAGTCCCGTCTCGCGGACGCTCCACTCCTCGACTGTGAAGGCAGGGTGTTCGATCATCGTCGGCCCTCCAATTCGGTTCTGTTGGAGACGACGATATCGGGGCAGTGACGCTGCAGCGCCTTGGATTGGTCGAGGCGCTGGACGCAGGTGCAGAAAAGCGCGGTGTTAGTCGGCAAATGACAGGTGCGCGGTTCGGGCATGAGTTTCTCCTTAGAAGATGGGTTTTTCGAACGGATCCTTGCCTGGATTACGCGCTGGCGGCGTTTGGCGCGTGACCATAAGGGCTTGCCACAGAGTAGTGAGGCCTTCTTCAAGGTCGCAGCCAGCCGGCGCGTGCTTTCGCTGGTTGCTCCTCCCTCCCGTAAGGGACCGAAACCTTCCACGTAGTGACTATACCATATTTCTGCGTTGAGGGCCATTCGGCAGCCCTTTACGCCGGACAACCGTCCTACTGAGGCTCAAGCACATGCCGTCTGATCAACTTGGAAGAATTTTGGAGTCTGTTTGCCAGGCAGAAAGATGCCGATGAGAAAGTGTGATGTCTTTGTGAAAGTGCATCGTGTTGCTGTGATGGAGCAGTGAGCCAGGTATTTTATCCTCTTAGGGGGAGAATGCCCCAGGCAAGCAAGACGGAAGTTGGATAGCAAGTGTGGGATGCGGATCATCCCAAATTACCATCCGAGCCGATAGCAGGGGAAAGATGAGGAGAACACATATGGCAAAAGATTGTCTGTATTGTGGTCTTCAGTACTCTGACACCACAAATTTTTGCCTCAACTGTGGCAGGCCAACAGAAAGAGACTTCAAAATTCGTCCAATGCAGGAATCCGAATTGGACCGCCTGCACAGGGAGATGAAGGAAAAAGATGATCTGATACGACAACTGCTACTGGTCTTAAGCTGGAGATATGGAGAAGGTAAACCTGAAAGCGTGACTCTACAGACGGAAGGAAGAGATTACACAAAAGACGCATCCAACGTTTACTCGGGAATTTAAGGTAGAAGCTGCCTATATGCCACGCAGCAGAATCACTGCTATAGTCAGTACAATACTTACGAGCGATCCTGCCACCACTTGCACTACCGTATGGCGGCGCAGCACGACCCGGGACCAGCAGACTAGCACCAACAAGAACAAGGCGGGCAACATCGCTGGCCCATAGAGAGCAGTCAGCATCGTCACAGCACCGGCCAGCGTTGCCGCGTGAACGCTGATCTTCCACCACCACGTCGTCACCATTAGGACCATGCCGCCGACCGCTGTGCAGATGAGGACCGTTTCCATGGCCTTGGGCCCATGGAGGTACAGCAGCACGAACAGGCCCAGCATCGCCGAGGCAAAACCAAAGAGAAAAGGCCCTGTTCGTTCATTACGGCTACTCAGATCGATATCAGACAGCTTGCCTGAGTGAACACCGAGCAGGACAAAGACCAGAGGCCCAAGGCCGATGGAGAAGAAAGTGACAGTAGCATAGGCGAATGCTATTAGCAGGGTATGAGTATGGTAGAGAGCGACGAATAGTACCAGGAGCCCTGAAACAGGCGCAGGTGCAAGGAGTGTCGAGACGCGCCGTGCAAGGTACACATAAGCTGGAACTGAGGTGGGGTGAGATGCTGCTGCTGTGGTATCCTCGGGAGAATCAACAGCAAGGTGATTTGGCATAGTGCTCCTGATAACTGATGGTGGGACCGCCTCAGCCATCGCTGGCTCTAAGGGCGTCTCGGCGCTGCTCCTCATTTCGTGGGTCAGCTATGTACTTTGTACCGGCAATGTCATCCCAAATACCAAGAACGAGCTGCCGCAAGCGTTGTACCTCCGCGGGTGGTGGCGGGCTGCTGCGTCTCTCAATATACGCTACCAGGATCGCCCTATTCATCTCCTGGAGCATCCTACTTCTCAGTGCTATCAAATCGTTGATACCGCCTGAGGTGCCGAAGGCTTTCAGTGCTGCGTGCCGCAATTCCTTGTCGAAGGGATACTCAACTGTGTCAGTCACGGCGTGTTCCATCTGCGGTTATGAAGTTAAATGTTGCTTTTTACATCTGGCATTCTGCTTGGAGCAGCTAGTAGTCAGTCTAACTACTGGATGATGGTGGCTCGACGAATTTGCGGGTCGGTGAAGATGTCGAACTCATCACGACTGCGTGTTGAGAACTCCGAGACGATAGCGCCTTCGTCGCTAGCCTGGAACCAGTGCAGGGTATCTGGCGGAATCGTATATTGCTGGCCAGGGTGCAGTACGATCTCGTGACGGACGGTGAAAGTGGCTTCACGTCCTGCCGGAATCCGCGCGGCTGGGCTGGCAGTGGCTTCGCCTTCGACATACAGATAGACGGTACCCCAGCGACAACGGAACGTTTCCTCTTTGCCAGGCTCGTTGCCGATGGGAGGATGACGGTGTTCTGGGCATGTCTGCCTGGGAAAGAGTACCAGCTCCTTGGCACAGACGTGCTCGGTATTGATGTAGACGACTAGTTCCAATCCGGTGATCTCTGGTTCGTCCAGGCCGAAGTCGGCTACCTCGATGTTATTCGCTTCTTCCTCTGTCAGCACGATTCCTGCGTGATCCAGATAATCGCGCGCGCGAGCCTGTGCTTGCACCAGTTGTTGCCTGGTAAGCATGGTGCGTTTCCTTCCTACTAATAGTGTGTATTTATCGACGGGGGTCCATTAGTCCAATCCACAGGTTGTGGTCGGTATCCCAGCGCCACCTTGTGCCTGACGTGTCAAGAGCAATCGGCAGGCGCGCCCAACCTGCAGCGAGACGAGCCTCGGTCTCGGACCAGGTTCGCACGCCGCTGAGCGCATCGACTGCCTCGACGCTGCATGCTCCTACCGCGCATGCAGCCGAGAGTGTTGCTTCCGGTGTCATGGCATGCAGCAGACCCAGCAGGAAACCTGCGATGGTGGCGTCTCCTGAGCCTGTTGTGCCGACAACCTGCGTTGCGAAGCAGGGTGACCACAGCTCTCGATCCGACCAGGCCGCCACATCGGCGATCTGGCAGCGACCCATCTGGGTGAGCGCCATTGCACTTGCTGTGCGCAGGTACAATCCTCGTTCGCCGATTTTCAGCACAACGATTTTCGTCCCCATGTCCAGCAGCTCCTGGCCCAGTTCTGCGATCATATGAGGGTCGATATGATCCAGTGGCCTGGAGTGTTCCGAAATGGCGGCGAAGCGATCAAACGCCGGGCGGCGCAGCATTAACAGTATTTCCTCTGCGCTTGGCAGGAAAACATCGACGTAGGGCAGCGTTGCTTCGAGAATGGCGTGCCAGTTAGCGCGACCCGCCGCGCTACTGGGATCGGGCATCGAGAGATCGAGAGAGGTTGTGAGGCCAAGCGCCTTGACTCGCTGAAAGATGGTTGCCAGCTCGATGCCGTCGTTGGCATACATGCGCGCCATGAGCGGTGGATAGCCGAAATGAAACAACCTCGCTGGATACAGCTCTTCGGAGCGCACGTCCTCGGCTCCGAAGGTCGCGTTACAGCCGGGGGCATGAATAAGCATGCGGTCGGCACTGGGTTGGCTGAGGATAATCGAATAGGAACTCGCTTCACCCTGCGCGAGAATCATGCCATCTGAAAGCCCTGGCCCGTGAGATTCGAGGAGGTGACATATAGCCTGGCCGAAGAGATCGGTGCCGATTTTACCCATCAGGCGGGTGGCGACTCCCAGCTTGTGGAGGGCCAGCCCTGTATTGGAGACTGGTCCGCCCGTCGAGAAGACGACAGGGCCGGCTTCGATGGTCTGCCCGGGCCTGAACAGGATGTTGCCTCCCGCCAGCGTTGGGAAGACGTCCAGGCAGATATGCCCGGCCACCACTGCTTCACTCATCTTTTGTGCCACGGCTAGAGTCGGTATCGGCGTACTCCAGTGAAATCGGCCCGACCCGTTTGTTCGCTGTGAGTTGGCCCCGGTAGGGGGCTTGATATGTTCCCGATGTCGGGGCAACATCGTAGTAATCTCGTCCCTTAGCGATGGTGAGGTAGTGCAGGTTGCTCTCACAGTTGTGGGTTGGGTCAAATGCCAGCGCGGTGACTTCGCCGGGCCCTTCGAGCGCTGGAAACAGCACTTCGACCCAGGCATGTGTACCTCCCTCACCCAACAAGTGGCCGGATACATACCGGGCGGGTAGCCTGCAGAGGCGGCAAAGAGCAATCATGACATGGGCGTAGTCCTGACAGACCCCACGTCCTAGCGAAAGCGCCTGGGTGGCTGTCGTATGGATATCTGTTACTCCATGTGTATAGCGGAGCGCGTAGTGAACCCAATCATTGATACGGCGGGCCAGGTCTGTTGGCTGCCCTCCTTGATCCCCAGCGGCTAATGTAGTCGCGACCCCTCGGAGGGCATCGTCAGGCTGCGTAAGCGCCGAGGGCTCAAGGTAACGCGGATCAGAGAGCGCGGCGCGAGGAAGGATGTGCGGCCCATGATCTGCAAATCGCTCGACGACGATCCATGCTTCAAAGTCAATGGATCGTTCGATATAGGGAATAGACAGGTCTATTACGTGATTCGCAAACTCATCTACGTGGTTGGATGTCTCGGCGATAGGGGCAGAGACATCCAGGCGATGAATTATACAGCGCTGGTCTCCGTAAGTGTCGGGTGGGACAATCGATAAACGCTGCTTGAGATCGTAGATGGGCCCGGGATAGTCATAACGGAAGTGTTGATAGATCAAGTAAGCTGTGCGTCGTACACGTTTCCAGTCGATTCCCTTATAGTCGAGGAGATTGAGAGCTGCAATCCGAGTTTCGATATCCACCGGTTCTTGGTTCATCCTTGCTAGTGATCTCCTCTCGTCAAACGAGCCTGGGCGTCCACGGGTTCGTCAGGATTATTAGGAGTGGGCAGAAGCTCATCGGCCCATACTGTCATTTGTGCGAGATGAGGAGACCCGAAGGTCGTTATCATTGCCACATCGAGGGCATCGCGCCCTCGGCCGACGAGAACGCGGCCAACGCGAGGCTGATTGTTGCGCGGATCAAAGGTCCACCAGCGGCCAGAGAGGTAGACCTCCATCCAAGCACAGAAATCCATGGGAGCGCCCGGTGGGGGAACCCCTATATCCGGTAGGTAGCCAAACACATAACGAGCAGGAATATTGAGCGCTCGACAGAAAGTCACAGCCAGGTGCGCAAAATCGCGGCAGACGCCTACTCCCTGTGCGTATATATCGGTGGCAGTCGTGAGCGAATTGCTGGTGCCATACTGGAAGCGGATATTGCCGTATACCCAGTCGCAGATAGCCTGGACACGCGCCCAGCCAGACTCTATATCTCCGAAAAGCTCCCAGGCCTTGTCTGAGAGTACGTCCGAGAGGCAGAAGCGGCTGGGCAATGTGTAATGGAGCACATCACCGGGCAGTGCTTCCACAGGCATCTGTACCGCGTCGGGTGAGACCTCATCTGCTTGCCCGGAGACCTCGACCGTAGCGTCATAGCGGAGTACCTGGCTGCCTGGAGGTAACACCATGCGCTGGCAGGTATTGTGATAGAGATCAGTGTAGGAATGGAGTGTGAGCGGCGGCGTGAGCTCCCAGGTTTCATGGAGGAGAAGCTGGGCTGCTTCCTGATGCGGCTGCACCTGCATGACAGCCGGTGTTGACCAGGTGGCCTCATAACGAAATTCGCACCCAACACTGATTTGCATAGTTCCTTCACTTCCTCAATTAGCGACGGTGGTCGTCACTCAGACAACCTTTTACATCGATAATAGCTCATACTCTTCCCATTATATGCTATTGGTGTGCGATAAGGCTATACATCAACACGCTGAAAAATCTTGACAACCCCATCATTTGAAAGGTACTATTACTACCATACCGTTATCTTATCCAAAGGAGCCCCCGGCGCTGCTGCCCCAGAACCTGTGATCGCGCGTTTTTATTGTGGACAATGTGCAACCTTAGCAATATCTTGGCTCTTGACTTGCTGGCCAGGAACACGTATGAGATATAATAAACACTTTCCCATCGTCTCCTGAATGCGATTTATAGAGAAAGAAACAAAAGATGCACATGCCGAATTTTCAAGACGTCCTGCTGGCCCAACGACAGATTCGCCCCTATTTGTCTCGTACGCCTCTACACAGCTATCCTGCAATAAACACATTGCTCGGCACCGCAGCCTATATCAAACACGAAAATTATCAGCCCGTCGGAGCCTTCAAGGTGCGTGGAGGCATCAACCTCATTTCCCAGCTCAGCCCGCAAGAGCGAGAATATGGTGTCATCGCTGCTTCCACCGGCAATCATGGGCAATCAGTGGCATATGCCGCGCAGTTATTTGGTGTCAAAGCGCGCATCGTTGTGCCGGAGGCTGCGAACCCGGGAAAAGTTGCCGCCATGCAGGGCATGGGAGCCGAAGTCATCTTCCACGGAGCCCGCTACGATGAAGCCCGGCTATATTGCGAGGCGCTGGCGCACGAACGCGGCTATCGCTATATCCACTCTGGAAACGAGCCGTTGCTTATTGCTGGTGTGGCCACCGGTATATTGGAGATGTTAGAAGATGAACCGCGCCTGGAAGTCATAATCGTGCCTATCGGCGGCGGGAGCGGCGCTGCAGGAGCCTGCATCGCAGCCAAGGCCATCAACCCTGCCATTCGCGTTATAGGTGTGCAGTCGGACGCGTCCCAGGCAGCTTACCAGTCGTGGCGGCAGCACCGGTTAGTGGAAGCTCCCAACCATACCTTTGCCGAGGGGTTGGCGACTGCCACCGCTTTTGACCTACCCCAGGCGATCCTGTGGGATAGGCTTGATGATTTTCTGCTTGTGCGCGACGAGGAGATTTTGCAAGCCATGGTCTGGATGATCGAGCGTGCTCATACACTGGCCGAGGGCGCAGGCGCAGCTCCGCTGGCCGCTGCGTATCGCCTGCGCGATGAACTGCATGGCAAAAGAGTTGGATTAGTCTGCTCAGGCGGCAATACCTCATTGGAGCACCTGAAGCAGGCACTTACCTCTATGTAATTCCTCTTTAAGTGTCTTGCTTAGCATTCCACAGTCATGTATACTGGGTCTTGCGAAAACTACATGTAGGATATAAAAAGTACAAAGAAATGGACAAATGGACGAACAAGTGGAGGCCGGGCGGGAAATCCCTGGAGAAATACAGGCTTTTGCTACGTGTTACCCATTCCCCCTTGACCCATTCCAGCTAGAGGCTATCGCTCATCTCGCCCAGGGACGCTCCGTTTTAGTCGCGGCCCCCACAGGCACGGGAAAGACACTGGTGGCCGAATATGCTATCTGGCTCGCGCAGCAGCGCCATCAGCGTGTCATTTACACAACGCCGCTCAAAGCGCTCTCTAACCAGAAATATCGCGACCTGCGCACACTCTATGGCCCCGATACCGTTGGCCTGGTGACAGGGGATATCGTAGAGCATAGCCAGGCCTCTATCGTTGTTATGACGACCGAGGTCTACCGCAATATGTTGTTGGAAGAAGGTGGTGACCGCTTCACAGGCGACGAAAGCGTCATTCCCGCCTCGCTGGCCGATGTCTCCTTTGTCATCTTTGACGAACTTCATTACCTGAGCGATGTCGAACGTGGACCTGTGTGGGAAGAAGCCATTATTTGCTCACCGCCACATATTCAATTGGTTGGCCTCTCGGCTACGGTCAGTAATGCGCAGGAACTCGCCAACTGGATTAGCCGGGTACACCAGCCTATTTCGCTGGTATTGCACGAGGAGCGCGCCGTACCCCTGGACCATTACTACTTCATCGATAACAAGCTGCATCTCGTACAGGATGCCAATGGTAATCGCATTGAGCGCTTCCCCAGGACAGGTGGTGAGGCTCGTTTCGCGTATATGACAGGACGTGGGCGTACCTATAGCTTTGGCGATGATGAGAATGACGAGTTCTGGCAGGGACAGAATAAGAAGAGAAAAGATGTCAGGCGCAGGCCTGCCAGCGAAGAAACCCCTGCTTCCGACCGTGGCAACGAAGAGCGATCATCCAATCGTCCTGTAGAGCGCACAGCCCCGTCTCCCGGTGAAGTGCTGCGGGCTCTGCGTGATGCAGACCTGCTCCCATGCCTCTACTTCCTTCCGGGGCGGCGCGTGGTCGAGGATGCGGCCATGAGTGTAATGCTCCATCTCCTGACCACGCAAGAGGAGAGAACCCTCATTAACGAAGAGGTGAGGGCCTGGCTGGAGCAGCTTCCTGCTGAGGACCGCAACCTGCAACAGGTCCACGCGCTTACAGAACTGCTGCCGCGCGGCCTGGCCTTTCATCATGCCGGTTTATTGCCAGGGTTGAAAGTACTGGTGGAGACGCTCTTTGCGCGTGGCTACTTGCAGGCAGTTTTTGCCACCGATACGTTATCGCTTGGCATCAACATGCCAGCTCGCGCCGTCGTCGTTGGCAGCCTGAGCAAGTTTGATGGTATAGAGATGCGCCTGCTCACTCCCAACGAATACCGGCAGTTAACAGGCCGGGCTGGGCGGCGTGGTATAGACATTCATGGTGCAGCAGTGATCCCTTACTCCCCATGGGAGCCTTTTGAAGAGTCGTTCCAGCGCATCACAGGTGAACTCCTGCCCGTCACCAGCTCTTTTGTGATTCGCTACAACTCGGTCCTCAACCTCTGGCGCCCTGGCGATACACGACACCTGTACCGCATCTGCGCCTCCAGCCTGCGCGAGTACCAACGCTATCAGCTCTGGGAGGAGCGCGAGCTGGTACGCCTGGAGAAGCTGGAAAAACACTACCAGGAAAGTAAGAAGGCGGGGAAAAAGAAGGGCAGGGCATCCGATGGCGCAGCACAGGCCCTGGAGAAAAGACGCCGGCAGATCGGCTCGTACCCGCTCAGTCGCGCCGGAGCTGCGGAACTTGATGGCGCGATCTTTGCGCTCCGTACACTTGGTTACATCAGCCAGAACGACCAGCTCACGCTCAGAGGTCGTTTACTACGCAGTATCTTCCATCCTGCTGGCATGTTGATCGTCGAACTGATGTTGCTTGGCGCCCTCGATGAACTCGGCGCGGGCGAACTGGCCGAGATTTGTAGCTGGTTTACTTTTGATAACGACCGTCGTCTCAATAATCGCCATGTACTTAGTACGAACCTATCACAGGTACGCCGTGAACTCTGGCGCATTGAGCAGCGTGTCCATGGCATCGAGGAGCGTGCCGGTCTCACGTATTCTCCTGGCATTATAGCGGACTTTCATGGTGTAGCCTTATCCTGGTCGCGGGGCATGTCGCTCACCGGCCTCTTGAAGCGCATTGACCTGGCCGAGGGCGATTTATTAATGTCGCTAAATCAGACCATTGACCTGTTACAGCAAGTACAGGCAGCCGTGGGCCAGGTGCTGGATGCCCATGACATCTGGGAACATGCCCTTCCTGTCTTGACAGATGGCGTATCTGATGATTCTAGTATCAAAAATCGTACCAGGCAGCTGCAGGCTCACCACGAGCGCATGGCACGCTTGCGCCCCCTGTTTGCGCAAGCTTCTTCCTCGTTGCTGCGTGGCATTGTTATTCAAAGCCGTACCATTCCATCAATGGCGGCCACTGCCGCTTTAGATGAAGCGTCTCTTGATGAACCGGCAGCAACGGAACTGCCGTAGCCTCTTTTTCTAAAGTCCTCAAATTCCCATAAGGCCGCGTTCATTGCCATTGATTGGCATTACTTTGGTCATGCCTTCAACTTAAAACATTGCCAGAAACCCATAAGTTGTCTAAGATGATTAACTAAGGTGGATATTGCGGAGAAACATATCTCATTGTCGACCTGGCTCAATGCAGGAACTACCCGTGTGTAATCTTGCCTGGGAGACATGCCCTGGCGATTCTCGGGTAGCCAGAATCAACTGCAATGCAAAAAAGAGGTAAGGTATCAATGAACGCTGAAGCATTGATTGGAACTGTGCTAGGAACGTGTAAACTCCAGCAAGTGATCGGACAAGGCGGTATGGGCGCGGTATATTTAGCGCAACAATCGCGACCGCGCCGCCAGGTTGCCGTGAAAGTGCTGCTGCCAATCACTCCCCTGCCTCCGAACCAGCTTGCCGCCTTCCTCGAACGCTTCCGCCGCGAAACGGATGCTGTCGCCTCACTTGAGCATCCGAACATTATCCCCGTGTATGAATACGATGAGTATAATGGCCTGGCTTACCTGGTCATGCCCTTTATCAGCGGCGGGACGCTGCGCGATATCATGGATCTCGAAGGAGCGCTGCCTCTGCCCAAAGTCGTTAGTTACCTGGAGCAATTGGCGGCGGCGTTGGATTTTGCGCATGAACGCGGCGTCATTCATCGTGACATCAAACCGGCCAACATCCTGTTAACTCCGCAAGGACGGCTACTGCTTACTGACTTTGGCCTGGTGAAAGTGTCGGTAGATGGACAGGAAATTTTGCGGCGGCTCACTGGACCAGGTGCCCCGGTGGGTACACCCGATTATATGTCGCCGGAGCAGGTTCTGGGTGAGCCGGTCGATGGGCGTGCAGACCTGTATTCGCTGGGAGTCATTCTCTACCAGATGGTCACCGGGACGCTGCCGTTTCATGGTGAGACGCCGATGCAGGTAGCTGCACAGCACTTGCAGGTGCCACCAAACTCGCCCCGCTTGCTGCGACCTGATTTACCGGTCGCGGCCGAACAGGTAATGCTGCGCGTCATGGCGAAACGCCCGGCAGAGCGCTATGCAAAAGGACGCGACCTGGTAAATGAGTTCCTGCTAGCATTGGCGTCCTCCGGGACTTTCCTTAGCAGTTCCCAGGATACTGCCTACGCTGCTCCAGCTTCGCCTGAGGTTACAACCGGCGATTTACCTGCTGGCCAGGCAGCGTACTCATTCAGGCGTGGGAGCCTCTTTGATCCTGCCTGGCAGACGGGGGCATTGAGATCACTGGGTGCCGAGTCTGCCAACCCGACAGGTGGCTTAGGGCACCGTCCGGCGGCAAATGCACCATCAACCCGTCCTACTGGCCTGCTTTCTACCTACAAAACAAGCACGTCCCCGCAGATGAAGAGAACAAATCCTCTGCCGGCGGCGCAAATGATAGACGATGTGTTGCCTGGTACCCTCTCTACTACTAGTGGCATACAGCCAGCAGTACCGTCCAGCGAAATAAATCAGAAGTCATCCAAACTCAAAGCCATGCGGCCCCCTGTACCTACCGGTGGGTTGTCCGCCGTCGTACCGCCGTTGAACGATATTAATGCTCAATCGGCGCTATCTCCAGAGTTGAATCAGTTATCATCTTTTAAGATGACCACGGGAGCTTTGGCAGTGCCTGGCCAGGAGGGGGCGGCTAATACTATTAAATTAACGGGTCCCGTGAAGGTAGTACAGGTGCCCATTGCCGGCCAACCCGGTCGCTATGTGACAGGGTTGCTGCCTGTGCCGCCCATGCCAGAAACGCCCCCCAGCGCAAGATCTGGCCGGAGCACTCGCATGAAGATAATTACCCTGACTGTGGCTGTGCTGCTGGTGCTTGCCTTTGGTGCAGGCGCGTTCTGGCTTGTCAGCTCGCAGAGTAACCAACCCACGCTGCAGAGTGGACCCACTACTATTGTTGGCACACCCAATGTCCAGGCAACACTCGTCGCCCAGGCCACAGCCACCGTCGACTCGAATATCATCCTGTCGGACCCATTGAGCCAGAATATCCATAACTGGCCGAATCTTCCCACTCACAACGCCTCCTACGCTTTTACCGGTGGAGCGTATCATATTACTAACCTGGGCACGACAGGTACCGCCGTTGTGTTACAGGACAAGAACTTCTCCGAGCCAATCGGCTATACGTTGACCATGCAGGAAATAAAGGGAGACGATACTTCCTTGAATAACTCATTTGGCATGATCATTCGCTCTAGCGTACAGAGCAAGGGTGGCAGGACTGTCAGCACATTCTACAGCTTTGAAGTGGTCAACACGCCCGGTGGAGAATACCGGTTCTATAAATACGATGATAGCAAAGGATCAGCCAGCTCTCCCTGGACAGAACTCTGGCATCACGGGTTCGGTAGCGAATTTCACCAGGGACACGGGTCCAAAAGCATTAATACCTTCAAGATCTTTGCTAACGGCAGCAACTTTATCTTTACCGTCAACGGCAAGCAGATCGGGCACACCCAGGACCGCTCGCTGACCAGCGGAGGAGTAGGCATGCTGGTCAATCTGAAGGGGACCGAGGTCGCTTTCTCAAACATGCTGATTACACGTACATAGAAATAGAAAGAAAGGTGTCAATGAACGCTGAAACATTGATTGGAACCTTGCTAGGGACGTGTACACTCCAGCAAGTGATCGGACAAAGCGGGAGCACCGCAGTATTTCGGGCGCAGCAATCAAGGCCGCGTCGTCAGGTTGCTGTGAAAGTGCTATTGCCAGCGGCTTCTCTTACCTCTGACCAGCAAGTCTCTGTACTTCAACGTTTCCGGCGGGAGATCTCTGCCGCTGCTGCATTAAGACACTCGAATATTGTCCCGGTATACGAATGCGGAGATGCCGGGGGCCTGGCTTACCTGGTGATGCCATATATAAATGGGGAAACGCTCCAGGAGGTGATGGCACGAGAAGGAGCATTGCCCCTGCCCAAAATTGTCAGTTACCTGGAACAACTGGCTGCAGCGCTGGACTTTGCGCATGAGCAAGGGGTTATCCATCGCAACATCAAGCCAGCCAATATTATGCTGGCCCCTGGTGGTCGTTTGCAAATTGCAGACTTCGGTCTGGGATATCTCTCGTTAGAGAAACAGGCGGGATACAGCCATTTAACGGCAACCGGGACACTGGAGTATACCGCGCCAGAGCAAGTCCTGAGTGAAGAGATAAACGAGCGAGCTGACCTGTACTCGCTTGCGGTAATCCTTTACCAGATGGTGACTGGTACAACACCGTTTCAAGCGGTAACACCAATGCGGGTTGCGGTGCAACAAATACATACTCCGCCACCTTCGCCCCGTATTCCGCGACCAGATTTGCCCCTCGCGGCAGAGCAAGTAATGCTGCGGGCACTGGCGAAACGACCGGCAGACCGCTATGCCAGCGGGCAGAACCTGGTCGCTGTTTTCCGTGCAGCCCTCGGTGTCGCCTCTATCCAGCTCGATAGCAGCGCGTCTCCTGGGCCCGCGGCCCCTTCTATAGGCAGCACGACGAGCACGCAACTATTTGCACCACGCGGCTTGTTTGACCCTGTCTGGCAGACGGGCATGAGAAAATCGCTTGGTGCCGAAACTGGTATCAGCGCATATATGCAGGAGGTGCCCTCCGTCCTCGACGCTGAATCGAACCGACCAACTGGGCAATTGAAGCATAATGGTACAGTTTCCACACAACCGCTACAGAATCATTTGCTCCCCACTCGTGATTCCTCGACGTTTGCTGCAACGAATCCCTCTTCACTAGACGTGCCGCAGGAGAAATTCCCAGAGGAGAAAGAGACCCGGGCTGCGCCTGATACCGCCCAGCCAGAACAAGCGCAGCTCTCCTTCCCTGGCCCTGTCACAACAGGCCATTTACTGGTGCCGGGCTATGGACAGGACGGCAAAAAAACTATGCGCCTGACCGAATCGGTAAAGGTGGTGCGAGTACCTGTCGCTGGTCAGCCTGGACAGTACGTCACAGGATTATTACCGGCGCTGCCTAAAGAATTGCCTCCTGAAAAAACGGCTTCTGGCTTCAAAAAACGTGTGCAAATGATAGGGTTGATTGCAGCAGCAGTGTTAATTGTGCTTGGCGCCAGCGCATTCTGGCTCCTACGTGGGCATTCCAGCCAGGTTACAAACCAGGCTACAAAATCTCAACCCCCTTTGGCGACACCTGATCTGCAAGTCACGGCTACAGCTCAGGCTATAGCCACTGCTAATGCTAATATCATCCTGTCAGATCCTTTGAGCCAGAATATCCATAACTGGGTTGTCTCCACCCAGGGTCTCCAGACCTACATCTTTAAGAATGGTGCATACCATATTACAGATAATAACAGTAATCAGGTCGCGCCGGCGATACTACAGAGTGAGTTTCTTAGCAGGCCATTTGTCTATACATTGACTATGCAAGAAATAAAAGGGAATGACGGCTCCTTCAATAACTCGTTCGGCATGATCCTCTGCTTTAATCAGCAGTCTAAGAACGGTAAAACCGTCACCACCTTCTTTAGCTTTGAAGTGGTGAATACAAAGAATGGTGAGTACCAGTTCTGGAAGTATGATGATAGTAAAGGCAAGAGCGCCAACCCCTGGAAAAAGATCTGGCATCATGTCTTTGACCATGAATTCCACCAGGGACATCGAGCCAACACCTTCCAGGTCGTGGCAGATAGCAATAAATTGACCTTTATGGTCAACGGAAAACAGGTGGGTACTACCAAAGATGGTTCAATTAGCGGTGGCAGTGTAGGCATGCTGGTCAATCTGAAGGGGACCGAGGTTGCTTTCACGAACCTGGAGCTTACACACAACTGAAACTGATGGGTGAACGACTATGCTTATCTCTCTAACGCTGGGGATCACAGGCTTCCTGTGCGTACTGAATATTATTTTTGTAGTTGCGTTTCGCAAGAGGTACATCAGGGAGACCCTGTCTTACCTTGTTGCAGGACTGCTCGAATTAGTGATCTTCGCAGTAGCGTTAGCGCTTCGCCTTCGTGTACTCACTACAATCCCTTATCACCTCCCACCTGGCCTGCCTTTCAATCGCGCTGACATCGGCGCTGCCCTGGCGGTAGGCATCGGCCTGCTGCCTGCAGCCTATTGGCATCGTACCTCTGCAACCCAACTGCGTGTGCGTATGGCAGAAGATGCGAAAGTCATCAAAGAGCACGACGGCGTCCACGTGCGTGCCAATACTTCAGAAGACTGGATGAACTAGTAGCGCTACATCGCTTGCCTCAAGCACATAATCCTTCTCACTCGTTCAAGCGATGCCACTTTGATCGCTTTGACATACGAGTCTCTGGTACGTCCACATTTGTGAATCCTTTGTCGGACTTGACGTGAGGAACTGGCATTGCTATAGTAGCATAGCCAGTAGTTATAAATCTAGCTCCATTTGTCTGAAGCAAGAGCGAGAGGAAAACCATGCTTTCCGAGAACAACCCATCTTCTGTAGCCAATCAACCTCTACATCAAATTACCCCTTTTGACAGCAATGAGTATAATACATCTCCTGCCGTTGCGACACATGACTTAACGCGTGTATTTGGGCAGAAAGTTGCCGTGGACCATCTAAATTTAACAGTGCGGCGTGGTGAATTCTTTGGCTTCCTTGGTCCCAATGGCGCGGGAAAGTCCACCAGTATAAAAATGATGGTAGGGTTGCTACGCCCTACCTCTGGCTCTGTCTGGGTCGGTGGTGTCGACGTGTGGAAAGAACCACTGCGCGCACGTTCTCTAATAGGTGTCTTACCTGAGTACCTCAATCTCTACGAGCGCCTCACTGGTAGGGAATTCATTACATTCGCCGGTCACATGTATGGCCTGGCTGGAATTGACATCCGGCGGCGCACAGAAGAGCTGCTCCATGTTCTAACCCTCGCCGACGACGCTGATAAGCTCGTAGTGGATTACTCGATGGGTATGCGCAAGAAGATCGCGCTTGCTGCCGCCATGATCCATCGCCCGGAAGTGCTCTTTCTAGATGAACCCTTTGAAGGTATCGATCCTGTCAGCTCTCGCGCTATTCGCGATATCCTGCACGAATTGACGCGGCACGGCACTACCATCTTCTTCTCGTCGCATATCATGGAGGTGGTCGAACGCCTCTGCACGCGGGTAGGCATCATCAATCAGGGGGTGCTGGTCGCCGAGGGAACACTGCAGGAGCTGCGTGAGCGAGCGCGTGGGGGGGCAGCAGAGGGGAGCGAAAAGGATGCAACGCTGGAGGATATCTTCCTCAACGTGGTCGGCGCAGGAAACGAGAATCATAACCTGAGTTGGCTGGAATAAAGCGGAGAAGAGTATATGCTGATCCATACTGAAAAGCTGCGCTGGCTCTTCTGGCTGCGCTGGAAACTGCTCTTGCGCGGCTTTGCTCGCGATAGGTGGCGTATTGTCGGCACCATTTTCCTCTTCATTTTTGTCTTGTCGATAGCCGGGAGCGTGGCCGCTGGCACCTTTTTTGCCTATCGCTTTCTTCCTTTTCCCGCCAATCTAGAGGTGTTATTCCTCGTACTGACGGGCGCTTACCTCTTATGGATAGTGCTGCCGCTGCTTGAGTACAGCGTCAATGAGGGATTGGATATCTCCAAGCTGACCTCTTATCCGCTCACACGAGCAGAGCTGATGGCAAGCTTGTTGTTCTCAACGCTGCTCGATGTTCCCACGCTGGGGTTGGTGCTGGTCTTTGGCGCGGTTGTGCTGGGTTGGGCTGTCTCCGTCCCGGTAGTTGTTCTGACGCTGCTAATCATGTTCGTTTTCTACATTCAAGTCGTAGGCATGAGCCAGCTTGTCCTGGCGTTGCTTATGCGCACACTGCAGAGCCGTCGTTTCCGTGATCTGAGCATCATCCTCATCGCCCTTTTCTCGTCATCATGTTACTTCCTGCAGCAGCTTGTTTTTGGTGGATCGAGATTCTTGCATTTTGTTGACAACTTACGTGCCGGAGCCTATTCCCCCTACTTGCAATGGCTGCCTCCTGGTATGGCGGCCCGTGCCATTCAACAGGCCGTACTGGGCAATTGGGGGCTGAGCCTCGTCTGGTTAGCTGCGCTGCTCGCTGCCAGCGCGCTCGTGCTCTACCTGTGGCAATTCGTGCTTGAGCGCAGCTTAAGCACGCCGGAAGTGGGGGGAGCAGCACGCCCGCGCCAGCGGATAGAAAAGGTCGCGAAGCCTGTCCCCGGCCTCCAGGTGACAGGCGCGAATTGGTGGGAGCGCTTTATCCCGCCCCAGGTGCTCGCCATTACCAGCAAAGAGCTTAAATACTTCTGGCGCGATCCGCAACTCAAAGTATTGCTATTCCAACCCCTAATCTACATAGGTGTTTTCATAATAGCGCCCCAGCTCAATTCCAGCACTTCCGTGGGTTTTGGTAGGAGTGAGTGGACTCTTTTGTTCTCGCCTTACATTGTCTTCCTCTCCATGATCACTCTTGCATTCAATTCGCTAGGTATAGAGCGGCAGGGCCTCACAATGCTCTTCCTGTTTCCTGTAGAGCCGCGTCGTATCCTCTGGGGGAAGAACCTGGCGGTGCTTGTAATAGGATTAGGAGAACTGTTGCTGGTTGTCTTGCTGAGCGCTTTCCTGACTCACGCGTGGAGCCTGCTGTTGCCGACACTGGCCATGGGGCTGGCCGGCATAGCCGTGACGCTTGGTTGTAGTAACTTCACTTCGGTGTTCTTTCCCCAACGCATGCGGCAGATGCAGCGCGGCTTTCGCGCTACAGGCGCGGCAACAACACAGAATGGCTGCCTGCGTGCCCTGCTGTCGCTGTCCATGTTATTGGCGACAGCAATCGTGCTGCTTCCGGTAATAGCGGCATTAGTATTGCCGCTATACTTCCATCTCGATTGGATACTTATCGCTTCTATTCCTATAGCCATCGTCTATGGAGGCTTTTTCCTCTGGCTGGTGACGCGACTCGTTGCTCCACGCATGCTTGCCAGGGCGCCCGAAATTATAGAGGTCGTGACGCGCGAATAGGAAAAGCCGTTTCAAGGTCAAGTGACCCCACGCCTAAAGGCGGGGGCTTGTAACTAACCCTTGCGGGTTGCTACGATAGGCCGCTTGACGGGGCGACCCACTCAGGACAGGTGTACCATCCTGAGCAAGAGAAGCAAGGTACTTCTCTCGAATATTCACCGATGCGTTCAGATCGGCATTCAATTGATAACCGCAGTTGCGGCAAAGGAAGAGGCTTTGAGAACGACGATTGGAGCGATGTTGATGTCCACATCTACTGCACGTCTGGCTGGTGTGGCGCGGGTCAACCTTGACCACGGACACGCCTTTCCATGCTGCCTTGTAGGACACGAAGCCGTAGAGTTGGGCAAAGCTCCAACTGTGCATACGTCGTTTGTTCTCACGTTTCTTACTGCCTGCTTTGCCCCGTCCCATCTGAGAGTCCTCTCGAATATCCTTGAGGTTCTCCAGCACGATGGTAGAGCCTGCGGGGGCATTCTGAATAATCCGTTTTGCCAATATATGGTCATGGTCTTTGCGTTGCCGAAACCGTTTGCCAGAGAGCTTCCCCAGATGTCTCTTCGCACTCTTGGTGTCTTTGGCTTGCAATTTTCTTCTGAGGCGGAAGATGCGGCGTTCCTGCTCCTTCCATCGCTTCTCGCCCAAGAACTGCTTGTTGGAGGTGACGGCTGGCCTATTCAGGCCAAGGTCAACGCCTATCACGTCCCCGGTTGGTGCAATGTCAGGGGCGGGAATGCTGACGGTGATATGCAAGGTAAACTTCCCCTTGCGATAGCACAGGTCAGCAGAAGCCGTGCGATAGCCGATATAGTGCTGTGCATAAGTTGGTACGGTGAAGGGCAGTTCTACCCGTCCTGCGACGGTTGCAAGACTACATGTCAAGCGGTTCCACTTCACCCAGTAGGAACGGGCATCGTAGCGGATAGGACAACACATCGATTGTGGCATCTTGACGGGCTTGAACTTTGGTGGCTCTTTGCCTTTCTCCTTGGCCTTTGCCACTTTCTTGGCGTAGTTTGCTGCGTGCTTCTTTTGCCAGGTGAGAGCCGATTTCACGGCTTCGGTCGCCTTGACACGAGCAGCACAGACCAATTGAGCAGGCAAATCAGGATACTGATGCCGCAACTCGTAGTAGGTCTCTTTATGCAAGTCCACGCCATTGCGTATCTTGGCAGTAAAGCCCAGACGTGCAACGGCATTGAAGCAAGCAGTATGCTCATCAAGCGTCCGCTTGAGGATTGCAGCTTGCTCAGGGGTCGGATGCAGTTGTACCATCATGGTTCTGTCCATGCAAGAAGTATATCATATATACCAATATATTGTCGAGCATGTTCTCCACGAGGCCGCGCTTCGATGAAATAACAATTTATCCGGTCTTGGGGACTTATGATACAATAGGCCGTGTTAGCACAAATAATCCAAGGTAACAAAAAGGTGTATTCTCATGGCAAAAGCGAAATCGCGTAAATCGACAGCAAGCCAGCGCCAGGCGCAGCAGCGGCAGCAGCAGCCTGCAACGACCCAGGCAGCTCAATCGCAGGCCCGTGCGTCATCGGCATCACAGCAGCGGCCACAATCTGCGCCAGCACAGGCTAATCAACCGCAGGCTCAGGTCCGTACATCAGCCTCGCAGCAGCGCAAGCAGCAACAGGCGCGTAACAACCAGCGCAAGCGCGTCAGATCGAATTGGCGGCCCGGTGTGACAGTGGGCAGTTACTCATGTCGATCCAACCATATTGGCAGCAGTAGGAACAGGCGGTACCACCGCCCCGCAAGCTCTGCATGGACAACCCTCATTAAAGGGCCCGACGGGCAAACCAGAATTTTTCTACTTTGGCGCCGAATATTGCCCTTATTGCGCCGCGCAGCGTTGGGCTGTGGTCGTCGCCCTCAGTCGCTTTGGCACCTTTAGCCACCTCAATCAGTCAACCTCTTCCTCCACCGATGTGTATCCGGACACGCCTACCTTTACCTTTTATCAAAGCAGTTACAGTAGTCCTTACATTGATTTTGTGTCGGTAGAGAGCCAGGACAGGCAACAGAATCCCTTACAGATGCCCACTGCCGAGCAGCAGCAGATTATCTCAACGTATGACGCGCCGCCCTATGTCAGCGCTCAAGCCCAGGGGAGCATCCCATTCATCGATATTGCAAACCAGTACCTGGTAAGCGGTCCAGATTACTCGCCACAGGTATTACAGGGCCTCAACTGGCAGGAGATTGCCAACGACCTCTCAAACCAGGACTCATCGGTTGCAAAAGGTATTCTTGGCACAGCTAACTATCTGACAGCAGCCATCTGCCAGGCGACAAACCAGCAGCCCGCGCAGGTGTGCAGCGCGAACCCAATACCCCAGATTGAACAATCCCTCGGTAAGGCGGGGGTTGGCGCCGGTGGACCGCAGTTAGGGATCGTGGAGAGACCCTTCGAGGCCATCGTGCGACGGCCAGGAAGAGTAGTGGGAGTAGCAGGAGTAGTCGGTGTAGCGGTATAACAATTTAGCTATGAACGCGAACCTGCTTTGCGAGGGAGTGCTTCCTCGATGTCGGCCTCTGCTTCGTCTTCTGGGGTCTGCAACTGCACGATTGTGGTGAGGAACATGACCAGGATGATCACGTGCAGGCCAGTACACCACGCGCAGATGGTATGGAGGATGACAATCTCAACGTAGAGCAGGTAGATAACTGTCAGTATCCCCAGCAGCGACCAGGCAAATTGTGCTACCTGGATACGGCGCCGTACCTGTGGCTGCACCACGCGCAAACCTGCTATGGCCAGTGACGCGCTCACTATACACCATAAAAGTCCTGGCACACTGATCGGTACTGTTGTTCCCGGTACCACGGAATAGGTACTGGAAAGGACACGGCTGCAATCAATGAGCCCGCTGGTAGAGCAGAGAAGCGGGACATTTTCATAGTGGACCGACGTCAGATAAATTGATATACCCGCGCCTATCAGCGAGAGTACGAGCAGCAGCCATGGCGCCCATGAAAGTTGCATCTTTCTCATTGTTCGACCTTCAATAGTATAACTGAGGCTCTCAAGAAGCTTCCCCGAACTGCCTCACCCGGATTGGATACAAAATGACCCTGATAGGATACTGCTCATCAACAGGACCTGTCAATATACGAAGGTCTCGACGCAATTCTCCCTCTTGAGATATAATTATGCCATATGAGTAACGAAGAAGCCGTAAGGGCACCCTTTGTAGATGTCCTGCCAGTACTAGAGACACTGCTTCAAGTAACGTTCAATGACAGCTCGTTGCTGCAGCGAGCGTTGACACATCATTCTTGCTGTCCTGGCACAGCCGTACGGGATTCCTACGACACGCTGGAGTTTCTGGGTGACGCTATTATTGCTGCTCACGTCGTAGAGTACATTTACCGCACGTTTCCCGAAGCGTCAGAAGGCGAGATGACCGCTCTCAAATCCGAGGTCGTCAGCAGGCGTGTTCTGGCGAGGATCGGGCAGACGCTAGGCCTTTTCCCCTATATTCGGGTCGATGTTGCCAACCTGCGCACCTTTAATGAGCGGTCACGAGACTCTCTCTGCGCTGATGTGCTGGAGGCTATTGTCGGCGCGATCCATATTGACCAGGGACCGGAGGTAGCGCGCGACTTCGTTGCTCGCCTGATCCTGCCGGAGGTTTTGCGCTTGAGCCAGGAGTCCCTCGATACCAACCCCAAGGGCAGGCTGCAAAAGGTGGTACTCCAGCGCTCGGGCAGCTTGCCTCGCTACCGTGTCCTGGAACAGAGTGGGAGCAATAATGATCGTGTCTTCACAGTGGGTGTATACGAGCATGAGCTTCTATTGGGCCTGGGAACAGCTTCGAGCATCAAAGAAGCGGGTCGCCTGGCCGCCCGCGACGCCTTAGAGGCCTTGCAAGCATATGAAATCCCCTGATAACGCTCTGAGCTGGTACGAGGCCAGTCTGCCGTTAAAGGAACGCAAGAGACGCGGCCATTTCTCGACACCCCCATCGCTGGTCGAACGGGTATTGGATGCTTGTGGCTACCTCCCTGACGCCGACCTGGCGCGTATACGCGTGCTCGATCCAGCCTGCGGGGGAGGCAATTTTCTTGCAGCAGCCGCCCGCCGTCTCCTGGCTTTCGCCGGACTCAGAGAACTTGATCGAGCAGCGCAAATAGGCCTTGCGCAGCGTAATCTGTGGGGCTTTGACCCTGATCCCGTTGCTTGCTTCCTGGCGGAGATGCAGTTGCGTACCACTATGGAGGAAGCGTGGCAGGGGCAGGCCTGGCATTCGCAAGAGACCCCATTAAGTGAATGTGCGTTACAGGTTCACCAGGCCGATGGCCTTACGCTCCCCTGGGAACCACGTGTTGACCTCTTCGTCGCTAATCCTCCCTACCTCGCGGCTAAGAATACTGATCTCAGTGGCTATCAATCAGCGCAACAGCGCGGCCAGGCGGATAGCTACCTGTTCTTCCTCAATTGTGCGCTGCAAGTTGTTCGACCTGGCGGTTGGATCGGCATGGTGCTTCCTGACCCGGTGCTGGCGCGTGCGAATGCTGCCAGGGAGCGCACTTACCTCCTGAAGGACACGACAATACGCCACATCTGGCATCTAGCGGGGGTCTTCACTGCTGAAGTAGGCGCTGTCGTCATCATTGCACAGAAGTGTCCTCCGCCACCAGTGCATTATGTCTCCTGGATACGCGGGAAGTGGCAAAGAAACGCCGGACACCAGCTTATTGCCTTCAGCGCCGGGAGCAATAATACGAATTACGGCGTTGTAGGTCCCCGATTTATCGAGGGACCGCAATTTATCACGCCCACCCAATATAACGTCCCATCCGAGTATCAAACGGGTGCAACTCTTCAATCCCTTTTCCTCAAACAACCTCGTGCTGAACTACGTTATTTATTGGGCGATAAGCGCGGCAGCATCGCAGAACACTTGCGCAGCTACCTCGAAGAGATGCATCCACCTCCATCGCGCCTTGCCCCGCTGGGTGAATTTCTTTCAATCTCTCGCGGCGAGGAACTCGGCAAAGAAAGCCCTTACATCACGCCAACGAACCAGAAATGTAGGGGCGAGGCTTGCCCTCGTCCTGCAAACGATCACCCTGCGGATAGTTGCCTCACAGGCAATTGCGATCACCCTGCAAATGACCGCTCTCCTTCTCCCCAACCTGTATACTATCCTGTACTACGCGGTGGCATCGATATACGGCAATACAAAACTCCAATTGGGAACTATTGGATATCTCGCGAGGCAATCTCGAAGCCGTTGGAGCGCTACCAATCTCCCAAGCTAATTGTAGTGAAAAGTACCGATTGCCTGCAGGCGTCCCTGGATACACGCGGGCATATAACGTTACAGACACTCTACCTGCTCCATCTCCGCACCGAAATAAATGTAGGGGCGACCCTTGCGGTCGCCCTGGAAGCGGTCGCCCCTGTGGATGCCCTGGATGAACTCTACTTCTTTCTTGCCCTGCTCAACTCGCGGCTGCTGCGTGACTATGTGTATATGCTGCACACCGCTTACAAGTGGGTGCAGCCGCAGATCGAGCAAAGTGTGCTGGCGCAACTGCCGGTGCCTATAGTCAAAGCTGAGGAACGAAAACACATCATCGAATTATCAAAACTCCTGGTGCGTGCTTGCAGCGCAGAAGACGCCGTAGTAGAATGGAAGCGACCTATCCGCAGCATCTACGAAGAACAGGAGCATGCCATCCATACCCTTTATGCTTCTGCCCTTCCAGGATTATTCACCGTATCGACAAAGGAGTCATAACAATATGGTCGAGACTCGTCCCATTCGTGTGCTGGTTGCCAAGCCAGGTCTGGATGGTCATGATCGCGGGGCAAAGGTAATTGCCCGCGCCCTGCGTGACGCCGGCATGGAAGTGATCTATACGGGTATTCGCCAGACCCCCGAGATGATCGTTGAGGCGGCTATCCAGGAGGATGTGGATGCCATACTTATGAGTATTCTTTCCGGCGCCCACATGGCGATCTTTCCCAAAGTGATGGAACTCTTAGAACAGAACGACGTACACGACGTGCTGGTGGCCGCGGGCGGCATTCTGCCGGATGAAGATATACCGACTATCAAGGCCATGGGTATCAAGGGCTGCTTCGGCCCTGGAACCTCTACAGAAGAGATCATCGAGTTCGTGCGTGACAATATCCAGGCCGACCGCCTGAAAACCGAGATGTAGGTGCATTTTGCAAGACATCGTTGAACGTCTCCTGAACGGCGATCGTCGTGCGCTTGCGCGTATGGTAACGCTCATCGAAAACGAGGCTCCTGCCGCGCATCGCTACCTGGCAGAACTGCACCAGCACGCTGGCCATGCTCATATTGTGGGAGTAACCGGGGCCCCCGGCGCGGGTAAGAGTACGCTGGTAACGCATCTTGTGCGCGAACTGCGCAGGCGCGAACGCAAAATCGGCGTGGTTGCCGTTGATCCCACCAGCCCCTTCTCCGGCGGAGCAATCCTGGGTGATCGCATCCGTATGATGGAATTGTCGGGCGATCCCAACGTGTTTATTCGCAGCATGGCCAGTCGTGGCAGCCTGGGTGGCCTCGCGGCCTCGACGCGCGATGTCGTGCGAGCTATGGACGCCGCGGGTCTTGACCCCGTTATCATTGAGACGGTAGGGACGGGGCAGGCAGAGGTCGAGGTCATGCGCACCGCGCAGACCGTGCTGGTAGTGAGCGCCCCTGGCATGGGTGACGAAGTGCAGGCAATCAAGGCCGGTATCCTGGAGATTGCAGACATTTTCGTGGTCAGTAAAGCCGATAAACCCGGCGCGGATCAGACGCGGGCAGAACTCGCAATGCTCCTCAGCCTTGACCCGAAGCGGCGTTCGCATGATACAGCAAAACCCTACTGGCGCATTCCCGTGCTCAAGACTAGCGCAATTAAAAACCAGGGCATTGTAGAGGTTGTGGATGCCATAGAACAGCATCGCCGCTACCTCATAGAGAGCGACACACTCGCGGGTCGAGCGCAGCGCCAGGTGAGCAGCGAAGTACAGGCCCTGGTGCTCCATGCCGTTGTGAAGGCGCTGAAGGCCCAGGTGACCGAGGAGGAGTGGCAGCAGCTAGTGCAGGATATCACCAGGCGGGAACGCGACCCCTATAGCGTAGCCAGGGAGCTGGAGGAGAGGATCGGATTAAACAATATTTGAGGAGAATTGTATGTCAAAAATTAGTGGTTTTGTTGAATGGCTGCCGGAGCAGAGAATTGCCGAACTGCGCTGGATGGATGAAATCCGCCGCGTCTTCGAAAGCTATGGATTTTGCTCAATTGAGACCCCAGCGGTTGAAGAAATAGAGGCACTATTAGCCAAAGGCGAGACGGATAAAGAAATTTATGTCCTCAAACGGCTGCAAGAAGATGATGATAGTAGCGACGCTCGCCTGGGGCTGCATTACGACCTGACCGTGCCCCTGGCCCGCTACGTCGCAGAACACTACAACGACCTCGTATTCCCGTTCAAACGCTACCAGATGCAGCGTGTCTGGCGCGGCGAGCGGCCTCAGGAGGGAAGATTCCGAGAGTTTTACCAGTGCGATATCGATGTTATCAACAATAATGTTGTGCCGCTGCACTTTGACGCGGAAATGCCCGCTATTATCTACGAGATATTCCGGCGCCTGGAAATCAGCGATTTCCGCTTGCATATAAACAATCGCAAAATTCTTGCAGGATACCTGCACGGCCTGGGTATTGAAGATGCCAATGCGGTCATTCGTGTCTTAGACAAGCTGGACAAAATTGGTAGGGATGGAGTGTTGTCACAACTGCAATCGAACCTGGGCTTGCAGCAAGAGCTGGCCTCGCGCTGCCTCCTTTTAGCCAGTATTCGTAGCTTCGACCACTCCTTCGTTGAGCAGGTGCGCGCTTTAGGCATAAAAACAGACAAACTTGACGAGGGGCTGGAAGAATTGGCGTTCGTCATCGATTCTCTAAGCGACCTGCCGCAGGGAGTTGTACTCGCCGATTTGTCGATTGCTCGCGGCCTCGACTACTACACCGGCACGGTATACGAGGGCAAGCTGGTGGAATTCCCTTCCTATGGCACTATCTGTGCCGGTGGCCGCTACGATGATCTGGCTGGTGCGTTCATCAGCCGCAAGTTACCAGGGGTGGGTATCTCTCTCGGATTGACGCGCTTATTCGCTGCACTGCTTGCCGAAGGGAGGGTGAAAGTAGGACCCAAGAGCCCGGCACAAGTGCTGGTTGTCTTCCCCAATGCGGAGCGGCGTGATGAGGCTATCCAAACGGCGAAGACTTTGCGTGAACGCGGCTTCAATGTCGAGATGTATCATAACCCCGGCAAGATAGCGCAGCAGATGCGTTATGCCTCGCGCAAGGGCATTCCCTATGTCTGGTTCCCTCCCTTTGAAGAGGGAGGCGTGCATGAAGTCAAGAATATGTCGACCGAAGAGCAGGCTGTCGCAAGTCCTGACACGTGGGAGCCATGATGTCTTCTACTACCGGGCAAGCAATTTGGCGGGTAAAATCGGAGTAAAAGGTACTTCAGTATAGAACATTTGACAATCAAATTCACAACGCCTACAATGCGAAAGGTCATATAGATACATTACTATATGACCTATTTTGTATTGTTATTGGAGGTGCCTCATGGCATCGGCGGTTACGTGGCAGAGCTATCCCCCCGAAACACTCCTGCGAGAGCGCTTTCACATCACCACGGGCTTTCATCCTGGGCAGCGTGATATCATTGAGCAACTCCTCCAGAGTAAACGCCTGCTTGTCATTCAACGTACAGGATGGGGGAAATCGTTGTAAATCTGTACCATAATTTGATAGATCCTCTTGGGGCTTCATACTTTATGTTGTAGATATACTCATAAAGAAGTCCTGAATGAATGACAAACTGCATAACTTCCTATCTATATGATATTGGAAGTACCCCTCTCCCATGCCTGTCCTTGAGTGAGCGGTCCTGGAACCAGAAGTTGTGGGGTATGTTACAATGAAATTTACCCATACACATATGCCAAATTAAGTAGCAACGGAGTGTATTATGGTAGCAGAACGAAGTCTCGTCTTTTATTCGTGGCAATCCGATCTCCTCAACAAAACGAACCGATCGTTCATTGAAGAAGCTCTTGATAAGGCTGCAAAGGCGATTAGGGACGATGATTCCATCCAGGTCGAACCAGTGATCGATCGTGATACCGTTGGCGTAGCGGGATCCCCTGATATTTCCAAAACGATCTTTAGCAAGATCGACCAGGCGCAGGTCTTCGTCTGTGACATCTCGATTATCAATCAGGGCGCGGATACTCGCCTTACCCCGAACCCGAATGTCCTCATTGAATTAGGATATGCGCTAAGGACGCTGGGTGAAAATCGCATCATCATGGTGCTCAATGATGTGTATGGTATGCCGGAAGTCCTTCCGTTTGACTTGCGCATGCGCCGGGTTACACGCTACCACAAGCCCGATGAAGTTGATGGCCGTACAACCCAGCCCAGGGACATGGCGAATATGCTAAAAGATGCACTTCTTATCATCCTGAATGAGTTGGATACTCCGTTGCCTGGTGAGATTATTCAACCTGTGTCCAGGGCTGAACAGGCACGGATCGCCATCGAAGAGGGCCGTCCAAATCAGGCTGCCCTTGTTCGGCAGTACATGACAGAGTTGGCCAACAAGATCGAGGAGATGACACCGACGTTTACCGACCAAGAGCCTGATGAACAACTGATCCAGGCAATCGGGGAATCAACAGAGATGATCATCGAGTTTGCGAAACTAGCAGAAACCATCGCACAAATGCAAGCTGTCAAGGCTGCCCACGCGATGTACAAAGGATTTGGAAGCATTCTTAACCTTTATACGTTTCCATCCGACTTCCAGGGAACACGTCACGAGTTCGACCATGACCTGGCAAAATTTCTTGGGCACGAACTCTTCGTCACCTTTTTCTCTTTCTTGATTGAAGATGATCAATGGGAACTCATCGCAGATCTGCTTGACCAAGACCTGTTTGCAAGAGAGCATGACTTCGAGCAGCATTCCGTCACTGTGCAATTTAGCCAGATATCCCAATACAGTCGATTGCTCGAACAAATTCGCAAACAGCGTCTGGGCTCAGGCAGGTGGTCACATTACGCCGACCTGTTAAACGAACGCCATACGCAGGGAGCTCTTGCGAATCTCGTGCCGATAGAGCAATTTTCGGAGGCAGATTATTTCTTATTCCTGCGGACTGAGTTGCAGCCAGCAACACAACCTACGACGATCGTGTGGATACCCTGGAGTGTGCTGTATTTGAAGCAGACGCCTCGCTATATACTTGGAGCGGAACGCATCAAGTATGCACAACAGTTGCTTCGCCCTCTCGGAGTAGAGGACATCGACACTCTTCGTGCCAGACTCAGAGAGCGCGTCGGCAAGCTTGCGGGGACGTGGGGAGATGGAGGACGTTGGCACTACCCTCTATCTGAATTTCATTTCAACATTATCGGAAATCGCCAGTAGCCCTTATAGCGCATATCCAAACTTTAAGGAGAAAACAGTGACCAGGTTGATTATGCAAGAGAATCAACCTGGTCACTGTTTTTGTGTATTCAGTTGTCATCAGCGTTGCGATTCTGTGTCTATGATAAGGTGTGTGCGAGCGACACAGCAGCAATATCGAATGGAGGAATGACTGCAATCACAAGGAAACATCAAGGTTTGCTCGCCCTAATCGCATTCCCTCACGACATACTGGGCAATCGGATTGAGGCTCGACTGTTTGCCGTCGAACATCGCCAGCGTATGTTCGATAGACCCACTGTGCAGGCAGAAGAGGTTGCTCGCCTACAGCCCAGCGCAGGAAGCTCATCACGGCCAGAGAAGCAGTAATTGCGTTTAAAGAGACAACCGCAGGGGCTTCTACGTTAGCCCCGCGAATGTAACCCAGCTGCACCTCGCGCTCCCGTTCCGCAACGGGCAGGAGCTCAATACGCAACCTCTCTGGATCTATCGCTCCCATACAGAGGAGACAGGGCCCCCCTGCAAGGACGAGACGGACTCTCCCGTATGCGCGCAGGTCCCGTCCACCTGACGAGATTTCGGTACCACAATCCCAGTACGGTATGAAGCATTGAATAGCTATTCGATTGAGGATGACGCGGCTGGCGAGCGTATCGGTACATCCAAAAAGAGCATCGACTGATCGAAGGCGTGCCGCTGTTTGGCGATCTAGCACCGTTCCTTGAACTGCTTCAACGATTGTTGGCCCGCCAACTTTTCTCGCATAGGCCTCAATGGCCTGCACCTTCGATTGACTACGCATCGCATCTTCACTAAAGGCGGTAACAATACGGTTGAGATTAACTGTTTCAACCTGATCTGGATCGATGACAACAAGGCGACCAATACCAAGGCGGATGAGCTGTTCGCAGACATGTGAGCCAGTCCCACTTGCGCCAACGACACCAACGGTGAGTGCTCCAATCCGACGTTGGCCCTGGATTCCAAAGGCACGAAAATGCCTGGCAAATCGTTCATCATATTCTGCTTCATCGGCGTGTTTTAATCGGTCATCGACCTCCGTGATAAGAGGACCAGTACCGATATCGCGGCATCGGCCTGTGATGATCTCACCGTCCGATGTCCATCGCTCCGCCACCTCCCCCTCTGGTGCAAGAACGACGGCAGCTGTGGGCAATGCTGTGAGCCGTTCGAGAACGGGAAGAAGTTGCCGTTCGCCAGACCTGTCGACTCGAGAGAAATGCGGAAGGCCCTGTGCGAAGGGATGAGTATGCACTGGAAGGAGGGCCAGCTTCTGCTTTTTCGCCCTCTTTGCGGTCCGTGCCCAGAATCCTGGATCGATCCAGAGGGCATCTTCTCCCTGGACATTTATTTCATCCGGTCGGGGGAGTTCAAGTCCAACAGCAAGAAAGCGATGGTGCGAGCCACGGTCGTCGACATGTGCCAGGATAGCTCCCCCATATTCAGAAGGCGCAGGGCGCAGCAGGTCTTGACGCATTCGGTCACGAAACCCGGCAGCCCAGATCACTTCCATTCAGCGACCCTACGCGAAGCGCTGCTGGACGAAGCTAAGAAAGCTCCGCAACGTGTGTTTCTTTGGGCGCCATCCCTGAGGATGATATGAGAACGCCCACCACAGGTCCGGCCCAAAAACAGCCGAGAGCGATGCATGTGTTGGTGGAGCGCCTGCAGCCAGGCGCACCGTTCCTGGGACATAGAATCCGTCGAGCTGCGCCTCCGGATAGCCTGTAATGCGAATTGCTAATGGAGTGACTGGGGGATTCCAGGCAGCCCCAAGTGGAAATTCTTGCAGGAGAAGGTATCGCTGCCCATCGGAGATAAGCTGTATTTGACCGCCGTATCTCGCAATCAGGTCGGCGCATTCTTCGTCAATCTGGACTGCACCAAACACGCCGGGCGGGACAGCGTAAAATTTCTCGCCATGATGCACTTTGAAAAGGCCTGAGGGAGGTAACTCTGGGTCTGGTTCATCGCCAGCTATTTCTCGGAAGATCTTGTTGTCCGGAGGGATGTTTCCCAGGCGGCGGATCTCTTCAGCGCTGGTCTCTTCAGTAGGAAGATCGTGCCGCTGGTTCTCGATGTAAATGAAGGTACCAGTATTTGACATGATACCCCTCCTCTATAATAGAGTGTATATGCTTACTATTATTAACGGCTTGACATTGTAAGCGCTTACTGATATTATTATAGCATAGAGAAGCCTAACCGTCAAGCTCTATCTGCGACACGCTGATCATACGCAATACTTAGTAGGGCTCAGCCTATCGAAGCCCGAAAAGTGTACAGTAAGCAAATGAAGGAGCCCGTAGCGCGGAAGGTGCGTTTTTGCCACCAGGCAATTGTTGATGCGTGTCTTGAAGAAAAATAGAAAGAAATTACTAATTGGCCAATCTCTGGTCAGAAATTAGCAGTCTGCACTTCTGAGTGCTATATTGTTTTCCATAGAGCGGAACAGCTTAAAGGTCACAACCCACTTTATTCCAGTAGATTCTGATGAGAATGGATAAATTCGCATCGGGCAATAGCCCGAAATGATATATGCTAGCCAGATTATCAACGCTATTAAACGCCTGATTGGTTAAACATACACAATACGCACGATGGTATTTTCACTATTGTGAAGTGATGTTCAACCTTTATCCGTTCAACGCTGGTATTAAAGGAGGATATAGTTTGAGTTCTAAGAATCAAGATCTGTCGCTTAATGGGACGCGATCAGGAGAAGTAGAGAGGCAGGGGGTGCTTGATATTCGCGCTTTGCCTGATAAAGAGTTCCTCGCCTTGTGGGATGCCATTGTCCTAGAGCGCGAAACAAAAGACCGGCTCCTTTTGCAAGCCATCCTCAACTTTGTCCTTCGGCCCAGGGTCGATCGGGCGGAACTCCCTCTTCACGGCGTAATACTTCTCGTTGGCGTACCGGGTACAGGAAAGACCTCGCTTGCAAAAGGCCTGGCTGCCCGTACAGCTGAGACCCTTAAAAGTATGGGTGAATTTCGCTACATTGAGGTTGAACCCCATGCTTTAACCAGTTCTGCCTTGGGTAGGAGCCAGAAGGCAGTGACTGAACTGTTAGGATCTACAGTTGCTGAGTATGCTGCGATGGGACCGCTCATCGTTTTGCTCGATGAGGTGGAGACATTAGCTTCAGATAGGTCCAAGATGAGCCTCCAGGCTAATCCCATTGACGTTCATCGAGCTACTGATGCTGTGCTGGCCCAACTTGATCGACTCGCCGCGCAGAATCCGGCGCTGCTGTTTCTCGCCACAAGCAACTTCCCTGAAGCAATTGATTCCGCGTTTCTTTCGCGGTCCGACTTGATTGTAACGATTAATGTGCCGGGGCCGGCAGCCTGTCAAACAATTCTGACGTCTACAATCCTTGCACTGGCAAAAACCTTTCCCGGGCTTGAAGGTATTGTATCGGATCCCGCCTTTGAGAAGGCGGGAGAGATGTGCTATGGGCTTGATGGGCGTCGTATACGCAAACTGGTAGCTACAGCTTGCACTTTCAGCAAAGAAACGGCCATTAACCCAAATCTTCTTACGGCAAAAGATATTCTTCGCGCTATTGAATACGAGCAGAAAGCGGCGAAGGCAAAGGAGGGCAAATGACGGTCGTCGCCAGGAGAATTATTGCTGTGCCTGTACGCACTGCGTCTGACGCTTGGGCTGCTATTGTGAACCTGCTGGCACCGGGGCCAAATAGCAAGGCGCGGAGCGAGCTGCTAAATATTGCAGGTGTTGCGAGCGCTCTTATCGCTGATGAAGCGATGAAAGCACCCATAGTCGTTTATGGGTCGGGTCCACGTGTGCGAATCTATTGCCTGTATGATGAGGATGCAATTACGGGTGAAGCAGCGCGGGAGGAGACCCTTGCCTTCAACGCAACAGAGGGAGACTGGCGAATGTCCCTTCCTTGCCCAGCTGATGACCTGGCTTGGGTTCAAGACGCGCTCCAAAAGCGATCCAGCCATGTGACTGCTCGCGATATGACGACAACTGTTGATGCAGAAAAATCAGAGGGCGATGGAACTGTATCAACTGATATAACTGATATAGTGGATACGGAGGCATTCTTTCGTTCATGAGTTCTCTTGTTATCGTTAATACCCGCAGTCACTCTATAACCTATGTCACCGATAAATTACTGACATCACTCAAAAATATTATCCGGCTCAGTGGACTGAATCCGGAGAAGTTGGCGAGCGATTGGCAAATTCTCGAGCGAGGAATCAGGAGATGGCTTGAAAGTGAACATCTCCAGGAACTGCACCTTGAAGTATACCACCCTAAAACGGATAAACTCGTGGGCCGCTGGGATTTTGAGGTCTTCTACGGCTCCACGGGAGATGGGGCTTTCTGGATCGACACAGACGCTATCAAATACCACATTTGCAAAGCTGGCCTCTGGCCAAGTAGCTGCGAATATCGCATCGTGGTGACAAACAAACCTGGTAGGCTGGATGTAGAGGGATGGTCCACGACCACCTTGCATTCTACAGACGGGTTCATTAAGCAGAGTATTGGTACTATCATCGATGGGGGTGGACTTCGTACCGGTGGTAGCTATTGGCGAAAGGATTCCTGATGATTTCAACACATGATGCGTTCAAAGAATTTATGAGTCGTCTTGAGCTAAACAATCGGGAACAAAAAGATGCCTCCAGGCGCCAGCAAGAGATTCGTGCCATTATGGACCAGGCTTTCTCTATCGAGCACGACTTCCTCACGGGCTCATACGCCCGCTGGACCAAAACAAAACCTCTTAAGGATGTGGATATCTTTTGTGTTCTAGGAGAAAAAGAACAACATTATCGTAATAAGCACCCATCTGTCCTTCTGTCAGCAGTTGAACAACCGTTGGTTGCGAAGTATGGACGAGATCGCGTATCCTGTCAGCGTCGCTCTGTTACGGTTGATTTCGGTATTACAGAAGAGAATGCACTCAATTATTCCCAGGTCATGAGTTTTGATGTCGTTCCCGCGTTTGCGAAGGATGACTATTATGAAATACCTGATGTAGCAGCATCCATTGGCTGGACTAAGACCAATCCAACAATTCACTACGATAAAGCGGTCACAGCACAGGAGGCATTTGCTGGCGAGTGGAAGGGGATCGTGCGTATGATAAAGAAGTGGAACAGCAATCAAGGAAAGCCTATTACTCCCTCCTTCCTGATCGAGGTAATGGCCCTCGAATTGCTTTACCCCCCTTTCGGCGGCGATTACCGTCGTGAGGTCCAGGCATTCTTTATGTCTCTTGCCGGCCATATTCATGAGACCTGGCCGGATCCTGCCGGGCTCGGGCCTCCAGTCAGTGATCAAATGGATGCTCAGCGATGCGATAAGGCAAGAATTGCACTTTTAGCAGCCGAACAGCAGGCGGCTCACGCTATTCGCCTTGAGCGCGAGGGTAAGAATGGTGAGGCGATTCAGGTATGGCGCACATTGTTTGGACCGCTATTCCCCTTGTCTTGAGCGGATAACATTTGTAAGGAGGTCTCTATGGCTAATCAGGTAGCAGCTAGAATGAGAGGGGACGACTACCAACACCTCTATGCCTGGCAATTTGTCTTGGAACTGAAGATGCCCCATAAGAAGGTGCGCCGAGTTACTATAGAGGATGCCCTTGCTGGTTCTGTGGATGATGTAACCGTGCAGCACGAAGTTGGCACGACTACCCCGGATCGCTTTTACCAGGTAAAATATCATATTGATCAGCGCGGTGAGTACTCGACGGAGGAACTAGTTTCTCACAAGCCTGGGGAGGCCAGTCTCTTAGAGAAGTTTTGGCGCACATGGAACCTGTTGCGGAAGCAGGATCCAGAGAGACATATTGAACTCTACCTTGTCAGCAACTGGACATGGGATGCGAAAGATGGGCTGAAGTCTTGCATTGATGGGCGTGATAATAGCATCAAGACTGATGAATTCTTCGCAGCTACGCCGAGGAGCGCTATTGGGAAGTCAAGGAATCGCTGGCTAAGTGTCCTCAATGCCAGCGAGGAGGACTTCAAGTCGTTCATAAGCTGCCTGCGCTTCAGGTTGGGTTTTGATTGTAGCGATGAGCTGGAACAGCGTGTTGCTGAGCGCATGGAACACCTTCATCTGAAGTCAGACAAAGCAGCTCTCCTGATTGGAGTAGGTATTGTGCGGGGCTGGATTACATCGGGAAAGCAGGAAGTTGGTCTTGAGGAATTAGAGGCAGTACTGAAAACGCAAGACCTGTACGCCTCCGAGGAGAAAGAGAAATGCGTTACTGTCTATCTCTCCACCATCAAGGACCAAAAGTTTGAACTAGAGCCCGATTATGTCATTGATTGGCGTGACTACTTCATTGGAGACCTACATAAAAAAGGCCATCGGTTAAAAGATCCATTGGTGTGGAATGACAAATTACTCCCAGAACTGGAAGCACTAGAGGCACGAATAAATCAAGAGACGGATTGTCGATTCGTGAGGGTACGAGGATTAGCGAGGCTTTCTGCCTGGTTCGTTTTTGGTTTTTTGTTCTCTGAGGTTGCTCGCTATACTATAGAGGTAGATCAGAATGGTCAACTATGGCGGACTGATGCAAATACAAGCAGAGATTTTCAACTTGTCGTCACGAGCAGCATGGATTCACTCAATGGAGAAGTCTTAGACGGTGAAGGTTCTACTGTGGCAGTGGGCATAAGCGTCACAGGATCGCTTGATGCAGATGTACGAACCTATCTCGCACATCGAACAGAGAAGGTGTCTGCACTTCTCCTCTTGCGGCCTGAGCGTGAGCTTGGACGTGAGTGTTTGCGTAGCGCTGGCGATGTCATAGCATTGGCTGACAAAGTTAAGAACTATGTGAGGGCTTTTGTAAAGAAGTGGGCGGCTACGCGGCTCCTTCTCTTTTATTTTGGGCCTCTCAGTGGTGCCTGTTTTCTGGGCCACAGATTGAACGCTGTATGCCAGGAGATTCAAATAATGGAAGATCAACAACCGGGTTACGCACCTTCTTTTCTTCTGAAGTAAGGTAAGCACTAAAACTGGTAGCGAGTTTCTCACACGGCTTCACAAGCAGATGGAGAAAAGGGATATTAGGAGAGGAATTTTACCTCGCCGCGATCAGGAAATGCATCCACCTCGTTACAGGCTCCTTTATTTGCTTACCGTACACTTTTCAGGTTTCGATAGGCTGAGCTCTAGTACATGAGAGGGTTTTCTTGTATGAACATGCCGCAGGCCGATCTCTTGAAAACGGCACGTCAGAGGCTCCATTGGAGCCAGCGTGATCTTGCGCAACGGCTGGGCGTAACGCCTGGGTATATCGCGTTATTAGAGCAGTCTGAACGCTCACCATCTCCAGACCTGTGGAATCGTATTACTCGTCTATTTCGCGTAGATCCACGATCTCAAGACCTGTTCCCTGGCAATGCCACCGGTCCGACGCAGTCTTTTGGACATGTGACGTTCACTGGCCCATGGCTTGGCTATGCCCCACCACCTGAGTTCCCCATAGAATATTCGCTTGATCCCTCATGGTTCGCACACATCCCCTTCACGGTTGTGACTGGCGCTGCAGGAAGTGGGAAAACGACGTTCTTACGCTCGTGGGGAGAAAAGGTTGAGGTGACCGGTGTACGCCGCGTCTTTTGGGCATCGCTCAACACATTTTCGAACGATTTCGGTCGACTACCCACAGAGTTGCTGCATTTTTTTGACGAAGATGCCGAATCTTTTGCTCGGTCGGTCGATCTTTCCTTTGACGCCTCGCCCGATAAGCTCAAGCAAGCAGCGCAAATAGTGGCGAATCGAATTGAAGAGCGTCCTCGCTCCACTGCCGTCTTATGCTTCGATGAGTGGCAACCGCATGGAGATAGCTTGCATGAATTTGTGCAGTATTTGGCCGCCAGCCTCAAGAAAACCCCAGTTATCGTGGCGACAGATACCCAGCGTCCTGTTGTACCAGGCGCTGTTATCGTTCCAGTCCCTGAACTGCGAGATGAAAATTGGGCCAACTGGTGCAAGAAATGGCGGGTTCCCGATCGACTTGCACTGCCCTTCCTCACGCGTATTCACCGAAATATTCTCGCGGCAGTATATCTGAAAGGTGCTGTGTTCTTCGCAGTTTCTACTGATTCTCAACGTGTAGCAGAAACTCTCTGGGAAGAGATTATTCCGCAATTGCCTGAACAATCAGATGTCCCCTGGGAATCTATCCTCCGGATCTGCCTCGATTTGCTCGGGTCTCAAGCAATGCAGATGATTCGGGAGGTCGCGGAAGCGCCTGCGCCGGTACCTGCAACGTGGATCGCACAAGACCTAGCAACTGGGATTATGTCTCGCCTAACGCATTACAAGTTCCTGGCTTCAATAACTGGCTCGGCAGATCCGCTGGTCTCCGTCCATGAGGTGCTTCGTCGCTTTGTCAAGCAATTGGGAACGACCACACTTTCCCCACGTGTAGAGGCCAGAACGACTGCCTTGAGCAATGTCCTGATCGAGATGCTCCTCAAGTCTGGCAGATACAAGGAAGC
>WNGM01000091.1_pt1 | contig 79080 bp, 71 predicted proteins | sample 5400571 | NCBI WGS metagenome assembly WNGM01 (sample SAMN13153378, study PRJNA577476) | soil metagenome | isolation source: 100 cm soil or saprolite under Garry oak tree replicate 2 | place: USA:California | collected 2016-06-15
AACGGCGGCGGCGGCCAGTACGACATGGTGTCCTCCTCCGGCGACGCGGACCTGCGCATCCTCTGCGCGGGCGACGCCCGCCCGGTGAACGTCGGCCTGATCCCGAGCTGGAAGGACTTCTTCCCGGCGTTCCAGTCCCCGCCGTTCAACACCATCAACGGCGTGCACTACGGGATCTCGCTGCAGTGGGGCCCGAACGTGCTGATGTACAACACCAAGGACTTCCCGGCCGCGCCGCCGTCCTGGAGCATCATCTACGACCCCAAGTACAAGGGCCAGGTCACCGTCCCGGACAACCCGATCCAGATCGCCGACGCGGCGCTCTACCTGCAGAAGCACAAGCCGTCCCTGGCGATCACCGACCCTTACGAGCTGACCCAGCCGCAGTTCACGGCGGCGGTGAACCTGCTCGCCGCACAGCGCCCGCTGATCGAGAAGTACTGGGCACTGGCGTCTCAGGAGATCTTCGACTTCAAGAACGGCAACGCGATCGTCGGCGCGGGCTGGCCGTACCAGGTCAGCACGCTCAAGGCGGCCCACTTCCCGATCGGCACCACGATCCCGAGCGAGGGCGCCACCGGCTGGGCGGACACCTCTGGATGCTGGCCGCCAAGGCACCGCACCCGAACTGCGCCTACCTGTGGATGCGTTACGTCAGCACGCCGAAGGTCCAAGCCCAGCAGGCGGTGAACTACGGCGAGACCCCGGACAACAAGCTCGCCTGCCCGATCATGAACCAGCTGCAGGCGGGGTCCTGCGAGGAGTATCACGCCAACGCGCCGAGCAGCTACTTCGACACCATCAAGCTGTGGAAGACGCCGATCGCGACCTGTGACAATGGCAAGCCTGACTGCGTGCCGTACTCCGAGTGGGTGAATGCGTGGAACACCCAGGTCAAGTGAGGCCGGCTGGCGGCTCATCCGGGGCCGGCGCCCTGTGGCGGTGAGCACGGCCGCCCGGCCGGGGACCGGGGCCGGGCGGGAAGGCATGTGGTCCCGGGTCACCGCGGCGCTGTGGCGGCGCCCCTGGGCCCGGGCCACCATGCTGCTCACCCCGCCGCTGGCCTGGTTCGTGCTGATCTACCTGGCCGCGCTGGCCGTCCTGCTGATCACCGCGTTCTGGCAGATCAACCCGTTCACTACGAACATCGAGCGGGTCTGGAGCCTCACTAACCTGCACACGATCGTGACCAGCCCGGCCTACCGGGGCATCATTCTGCGGACCGTCGGGATGGCCGCGGCGGTCACGGTCACCGATGTCATCGTGGCCTTCCCGTTCGCCTACTTCATGGCCCGCGTCGCCTCCAGGCGGACCAGGACCGCCTTGTTCGTGGCGATCCTGCTGCCGCTGTGGGCGAGTTACCTGGCGAAGGTGTACTCCTGGCTGCTGATCTTCACCCACCACGGGATCCTGGACTGGAGCCTGGGCAAGACCGGCCTCGGCCAGGTGCACCTGATCTACACGAACTGGGCCGTGTACACCGTGTTCTGCTACCTGTGGCTGCCGTTCATGATCACCCCGGTGTACGCGGCGCTGGAGCGGATTCCGGCTTCCCAGATCGAGGCGTCCCAGGACCTGGGCGGCCGCACCTGGCGGACCACGCGCATGGTGCTGTTCCCGCTCGCGCTGCCGGGCATCGTCGCCGGGTCGATCTTCACGTTCTCGCTGACCCTCGGCGACTACATCACGCCGCTGCTGGTCGGCGGCACCAGCGCCAACTTCATGGGCAACGTCATCTACTCCAACATCGGCATCGCGAACAACGTGCCGTTCGCCGCCGCCATGGCGCTGTTCCCCATCGCCATCATGGCCGTTTACCTGCTCGCGGCCCGGGCTCTCGGCGCGTTCGAGGAGATCTGAGCGATGGAACCGAAAGGCCTGCGCGTCGTGCTGCGGATCTGGGTGGGCCTGGTCCTGGCGTTCCTGTTCGTGCCGATCATGCTCATCGTGCTGTACGCGTTCAACTTCTCGAACATCGAGAGCTGGCCGATCTCGCACTTCTCGCTGCGCTGGTTCGCGGTGGCGTGGCACGACCAGCAGGTGCGCGGGGCGTTCCTGCTGTCGGTCCGGGTCGGGCTGATCGCCACCGCGCTGGCCCTGCTGCTCGGCTCCGCCGTGGCGTATGCACTGCACCGGTTCAGTTTCTTCGGGCGCAGCGCGATCTCATTCCTGCTCGTGCTCCCGATCGCGCTGCCCGGGATCATCACGGGGATCGCGCTGAACTCGTTCTTCACCTTCGCCGGGATCCAGTTCGGCACCTTGACCATCGTGATCGGGCACACCACGTTCTGCATCGTGGTGGTGTTCAACAACCTGATAGCGCGGCTCCGGCGCCTGCCCGGGTCGCTGACCGAGGCGTCGATGGACCTCGGCGCGCGGGGCTGGCAGACGCTGCGCCTGGTGACGCTGCCGATGGCGGCGACCGCCATCGTCTCCGGGGCGCTGCTCGCGTTCGGGCTGTCGTTCGACGAGGTCATCGTCACGGTGTTCACCGCCGGCGCGCAGAACACGCTGCCCCTGTGGATCTTCGGCGCGCTCCGGCAGGGCCAGCAACTGCCCGAGGTCAACGCCGTGGTGTCCATCGTCATCCTGCTGACGATCGTCCCCGTGGTGCTCGCGGCGCGGCTCGCCGGGGCGGGCGCGGTCACCCGGACGGCGGCCGCCGCGGCGGCGGCCACCGCCACCGGCGCGGGCGGCTAGCGCGCGCCGGCCCCCGGCCCCGGCGCCCGGGCGGCCAGCGCATCCCGGCCCCTGGGCCCCTGCTCCCGGGCAGCCCGCGCCGCGCGGCCATTCCGCCGCGCGGCCGGCTGCGGTACGATCCGGGGTTACCAGCGAGTAGGGAGCTGCCATGGGACTGGCCTACGAACGCATGGGGTCGGGACCGCCGCTGGTCCTGCTGCACGGCGTGGGGCACCGCCGCCAGGCCTGGGGGGCGGTGCTTGACCGGCTGACGCCGCACCGGGATGTGATCGTGGTCGACCTGCCCGGGCACGGCGAGTCGCCGCCCCTGGAGGCGGGGCTGCCCATCGTGGACGCGCTGCTCGGCCCGGTGACCGCGCTGCTCGGCGACCTGGGCGTGGCGCACCCGCACGTGGCGGGGAATTCGCTGGGCGGCAGGCTCGCCCTGGAGGCCGCGGCGGCCGGGTGGGCCGCGTCGGCGACCGGGCTGTCGCCCGCCGGTTTCTGGCGCAGCGAGCGCGAGGCCCGGACGGCCCGGGCGACGTTCAAGGTGATGCAGGCCGCGGGCGGGCGGCTGCAGCGCTTCGGCCCGGCGCTGTCCCGGCACACCGCCGGGCGGGCCATGGTCCTCGGCGCGATCGTCAACCGGCCATCCCGGATGAGCGCCGAGCAGGCGCAGGGCGACATGGCCGCGTTCCTGGCCGCCCACGACGCGCTCGAGGTGATCCTGGCGGAACTGACCCCGTTCACCGGCCAGATCCCCGACGGGATCCCGGTCACGATCGCCTGGGGAACCAAGGACCGGCTGCTCCGGCCGCCCCAGGTGCTGGTCGCCAAGGCGCGGCTGCCGCAGGCGCGGATCCGGCCGCTGCCCGGCTGCGGGCACGTGCCGATGACCGACGACCCGGCGCTGGTCGCCGACGTCCTGCTGCAGGGCAGCGGCCGCCTCACCGGCCAGGCCGCGAGCGCCCGGTCCAGCACGTCAGCGGCGCACCCGTCGGCGAGGCGCCAAGGACGTGGACCCACGTGACCTGCCCGTCGCGGCACCGGTAACCGCGTCGCGGTCAGGGGCCGTCCTGCGGGACCGTGAGCGGCAGGCGCACCTGGAAGCGCGTGTCCCCGGGAACCGGCACGGCGCGCAGGTCACCGTGGTGCCGGTTCACCACGATCCGCCACGAGATGTCCAGCCCCAGCCCGGTGCCCTGGCCGACCGGCTTGGTGGTGAAGAACGGCTCGAAGATCCGCTCCTGGATGCCGGGCGGGATGCCGGGGCCGGTGTCGCCGAACTCCACCAGCAGCCGGTCGGAGTCCATCGCGGTGCGGACGGTGAGCGTGCCGTGGCCGCCCATGGCGGCGACCGCGTTGTCGATCAGGTTCGTCCAGACCTGGTTCAGCTCGCTCGGGTAGGCCGGGATCCGGGGCAGGCCCGGCTGGTAGTCCTTGACCACGGTGATGCCATCCCCGATCTTGCCGCCCAGCATCGCCAGGGTGCTGTCCAGCAGCTCGTGCACGTCCACCACCTGGTACGGCGCCCGGTCGAGCTGCGAGTACTGCTTCGACGCGTCGACCAGGGACGAGATCCGGGTGACCGAGTCGGCGATCTCGTTCATCAGCAGCTCGGTCTCGACCGTGTAGCCCAGCCAGCGCAGCGCGCCGTCCAGGGCGTCGCCCGGCGCGGCGGCGCCCTCCGGTGCCTGCGCCCCGGTGCCGTCCACCGCGCACGCCTCCCGGGCCTCCTCGGCCATGGTCGCGGCGACCTGGTCGAGCCAGGCCGTGTCCAGGCCCGCCTGGGCGAAGACCGGCGCGAGCTCCCAGCCGTTCGTGATGCCGCGCCCGTCCATCCATTCGGCCAGCGCGTCCTCGGCGTCGGACGCCTCCAGCGGGCTGAGCGGCGGCGCCTTGGCGACCCGCTCCGCCGCCTCTTCCTGCAGCCCCACCAGCGCGGCGAGCGCCATCGGCGGGTGCGGCGACCCCGCGATCAGGCCCAGCTTGCGGCGCATGCCGGCCACGCGCTCTCGTAGCGCAGCGGTGGCGCGCACCGCCGCGGACGCCGGGTTGTTCAGCTCGTGCGTCAGCCCGGCCGACAGCGATCCGAGTGCCAGCAGCCGTTCCCGCTGGCCGATCGCTTCCTGGGCGCTTTTCTGACCGAAGATCAGCCCCTCGAGCAGGTGCACCGCCATGGGGAACCAGTCGTTCATGAGCTGTGCGAACTTGTCCGCGCCGAGCACGAAGAACCGGGACGGCTCGGTGACCCGCACCGAGTTGTTGTAGCGCTGCGGCACCCGGTCGCCAAGGTAGGCCATGAACGCTCCGGCGTACACGCCGACGCTGGACGTCCGGCCGGTCTCGATGTCGTCCGCGCCGACCCGGCGCGACATCACCAAGGCGCCCTGCAGCAGCACGTACAGCTTCTCCGCGGGCTCGCCCTCGGCGTACAGCGGCCCCGGCGCGACCTGCTCGACGTGACCCTGGCGGCACAGCCAGGCGAGCTGGTCGCCGGTGAGCCTTTCGAACAGGAACAGCCCGCGCAGCTCCTCCGGGCTGCACGGGACGGGCGGCCCGGCGGTCACGTCCGCTCCAGGTAACGGTGCACCAGCATGACGGCCATCGCCCCCTCCCCGACCGCCGAAGCGACCCGCTTGGCGGACTCGGCGCGGACATCCCCGGCCACGAAGATGCCGGGCACGCTGGTCTCCAGGTGGTACGGCGGCCGGTCCAGCGGCCAGCCGGCCGGCCGCTCGCCCCCGGCCATCAGGTCGGGGCCGGCCAGCACGAAACCGCGCTCGTCGCGGTGCACCGAGCCGTCGAGCCAGCCGGTCAGCGGGGCCGCGCCGATGAACACGAACAGCCACTGCGCGTCGACCATCTCGGTCTCGCCGGAGTTGCTGTCCCGCAGGGTGAGCCGCTCCAGGTGGCCGTCACCGTGTGCCTCGGCGACCTCGGTGCAGGCGCGCACCGTGATGCCGGGAATGCGCTCGATCTGCTCGATCAGATAGTGCGACATGGACTTGCGCAGCGACGGGCCGCGGACCAGGATCGTCACCGACTTGGCGCCCCTGGACAGGTAGACCGCCGCCTGGCCGGCCGAGTTGGCCCCGCCGACGATGTAGACGTCGTGGCCAGCGCAGCCGGTGGCCTCGGTCAGCGCCGACCCGTAGAAGACCCCGCGCCCGGTCAGGCCGGTCACGCCGGGCGCGGCGAGCTTCCGGTAGGCCACCCCGGTCGCGAGAATCACGGCGTGCGCGTCGATCGCGGTCCCGTCGGAGAACCGGACCGTCCGCGCCGGGCCGTGCACCTCCAGGCCGGTCACCTCGCGGGTGGTGAGGAGTTCCGCGCCGAACTTGGTCGCCTGCCGCCGGGCCCGGTCGGTGAGCTGGGCGCCGGACACGCCGTCGGGGAAGCCGAGGTAGTTCTCGATCCGAGAGCTCTGGCCCGCCTGCCCGCCGGTCGCGGTGCGTTCCACCAGGACGGTGCGCAGCCCCTCCGAGGCGCCGTAGACGGCCGCGCCCAGGCCGGCCGGGCCGCCGCCGATGACCACCAGGTCGTAGAACTCGGCCGACGGCGTGGTCGCCAGCCCGACCCGGGCCGCGAGGTCCGCATCGGACGGCTCGACCAGCGCCGTGCCGTCCGCCGTGACCACCACGGGCAGGGCGAGCCCGTCCGCCTCGGCGGCGTCCAGCAGGCGCTTGCCTTCCGGCTCGTCGGCGGGGAACCAGCGGTAGGGCACCTGGTTGCGGGCCAGGAACTCGCGCACCTCCGAGGAGCGCGCCGACCAGCGATGGCCGACCACCTTGAGTTCCGGCACCGGCCGGTGGTCGGTCGCCAGCCACGCCTCCAGCAGCGAGTCCACCACCGGGTAGAGCTTCTCCTCGGGCGGATCCCAGGGCTTGAGCAGGTAGTAGTCCAGGTCCACCACGTTGATCGCGTCGATGGCGGCGCCGGTGTCCGCGTAGGCGGTCAGCAGCGCCCGCCGGGCCCCGGGATAGATGTCCATGGCCTGCTCGAGGAACTCGATGCCGTTCATCTCCGGCATCCGGTAGTCGGCCAGGAGCACCGCCACCTGTTCGCCGCGCAGCTTCATCTGCCGGAGCGCGTCGAGGGCCATCGCCCCGGACTCCGCGCGCACGATGCGATGCCGCTCCCCGTACTTGCGCCGCAGGTCCCGGGCCACGGCACGGGACACGCCCGGGTCGTCGTCCACGGTCAGGATCGCCGGCCGGGCCGGCGCCCCTGGCGCCTCTGGGGCGCCGGGGGCGGTCACGGGCACCCGATCACGGGGCTAGAAGCTGAAACCGGCCGATACCACCGCATCCCCCCATCGTAGGTGGCGCCGCGGCCGATGGCCCGCCGCGGGGCTTAGCGGCTCACCAGGGGAGGACGCCGTAGGCCTCCGGGCCGCCGGTCGCCCACAGGTGCCCCCAGAGCACCCCGGACGGGCCATCGGCCGGCAGCGTGGCCAGGTGCACGCTGACCTCGGCACCCTGCTCCGGGGCGCGGAACCCGCTGTGCCCGTTGAGATCGGTCGCACAGTACCCCGGGTTGGCCGCGTTGACCTTGACCGGCGTGTCCCGCAGTTCCTTGGCGTACATCGCGGTCACCATGTTCAGCGCGCTCTTCGAGGACGGATACGGGATCGAGGCCATCGCGGCCATCGGGCCGTCCGGGTCGGTCATCGAGGCGATCGACCCGACCTCGCTGGACACGTTGACGATCCGCCCGGCCGGCGCGCGGAGCAGCAGCGGCAGCATGGCATTGGTCACCGCGACCACGCCGAACACGTTGGTCTCATACACCTCCCGCAGCGTGGGCTGCGTCGTCTGGCTCGGCCGGCCATCCCCGTCGCCGCGGGCGATGCCCGCGTTGTTGATCAGGATGTCCAGAACGCCGAACTCGGCCTCGACCCACTTGGCGGCCCGCAGTACCGACGCCTCGTCGGTGACGTCGAGCTGGACGAACCGGGCGTCGGCACCGCCGGCCCGCAGGGCCCGCTCGGCCTGCTGTCCCCTGCCCGCGTCCCTGGCACCCACGAGCACGGTCATGCCCCGGGCACCGAGCAGCCTGGCGGTTTCGAGTCCGATGCCCTTATTGGCACCGGTAATCAGCGCGGTCGTTGTCATGGCCCCATCCTCGGCGGGGCCGCCGCGCGGCGGGAGAGCCCTGCCGATGCTAGGACTGGCCGTCCCACCCACCGCAGGTGAGCCAGCTACCTCTCAACTGGCTGGGACCAGCAGGCCCACCCTGAGCCCGCCGCGATGGGGCAAGCTGGAACCAGGTACCGACAGCGGCGGACTCCCGGGGCCGCTCCCCGGGCTTACACCGAAAGGCCTGCGCCATGCTGAACCGCGGCGAGCTTGCCACGTTCCTGCGCACCCGCAGGCAGCGCCTGCGCCCCGCCGACGTGGGGCTGCCCGGCGGCGACCGGCGGCGCACGCCCGGACTGCGCCGCCAGGAGGTCGCCGGGCTTGCCGGGATCTCCGTGGACTACTACATCCGGCTGGAGCAGGCCCGGGGGCCGCATCCGTCCCGGCAGGTGCTGACCGCGCTGGGCCGTGCCCTGATGCTCACCGCCGACGAGCGCGAGTACCTGTTCCGGCTGGCCGGCCACAGCCCGCCGCCGGCCGCGATGCCGTCCCGCGAGATCAGCCCGGGCATCAGGAACCTGCTGGACAGCATGCCGGAGACCCCGGCCTACGTGGTCGACGCCAAATACGACGTGCTGGCCTGGAACTCGCTGGCCACGCACTTCGTCGGTGACCTGTCGCTAGTGCCGGAGCCGGACCGGAACATGATCAGGTGGATGTTCCGGCTGCCCGCCACCGCCGCCCCGTGGACCGAGGCGGAGGCCGTCCGGTTCACCCGGTCGATGATCGCCGACCTGCGTGCCTCCTACGCCCGCTACCCCGCCGACCCCGGCATCGGTGAGCTGGTCACCGAACTGCTGGGCACGTCGCCGCGGTTCGCCGAGATGTGGCAGGAGCACGAGGTGGCCACCCGCCAGCCCCTCGTCAAGCGGGTCGACCATCCGCTGACCGGCCCGCTGGAGTTCGAATGCCGGGTGCTGCACATCCCGGAGACCGGCCAGCGGATGATCGTGTACTGCGCCGCGCCCGGCTCCCCCACCCAGGCGGCCTTCCGCCGTCTGGCCCAGCCCGCCGCAGCACCGGCCCGATGATCGGCCAGGCCGGCATTCGGTAAGAAAGCACCACGCTCTCCTTCGGCCAGCAAGTGCGGGGGCTGTAGGGTCGCTGGCATGAGTGAGGCGCAGACGCTGCGGGGGTTCGCGACCATCAGCCTGTGGGCGAGCGATCTGGAGGCGGCCAAGCGGTGGTACACCGACCTGCTGGGCGCCGAACCCTACTTCCAGCGCCCCGGCTACTGCGAGTTCCGCGTCGGCGACTACCAGCACGAGATCGGCCTGATCGACAGCAAGTACGCGCCGGGCAGACGGCCTGAAGGGCCGGGCGGCGCCATCGCGTACTGGCACGTCGACGATGTGGAAGGCACCTTCAAGCGGCTGCTTTCCCTGGGGGCAACCGAGTACGAGCCAGTCACCGAACGGGGTCCGGGATTCGTCACCGCCTCCGTGGTCGACCCGTTCGGGAACATCCTGGGCGTGATGTACAACCAGCACTACCTGGACGTGCTGGCGTGGCGGAAGTCCTGACCTTCACCGACGTCGCGGGCTGGGAAGGCTGGCTGGCCGCCCACCACGACCAGGCCACGGGGGTGTGGGTGAAGGTCGCCAAGAAGGGCTCGGCGCACGAGTCGATCACGGCGGCAGAGGCGGGGGAGGTGGCGCTGTGCTACGGCTGGATCGACAGCGTGCGCCGGTCAGCAAGCGACGGCTTCTTCTTGCAGATGTATTCGCCCCGCAAGCCGGGCAGCTCGTGGTCGAGGGTCAACGTCGACCGGGCGCAAGCGCTGATCGCGGCCGGGCGCATGCGCGCGCCGGGGCTCGCCGCGATCGACGCCGCCAAGGCCGACGGGCGGTGGCAGTCGGCCTATGAGCCGCAGCGCAACGCCACTGTCCCACCCGACCTGACCGCCGCGCTCGCCGTGAACCAGCCCGCGAAAGAGGCCTTCGGCCGTCTCGGCAAGACCGACCGGTACCTGGTCATCCTGCCCCTGCTCAAGGCGCGCACGCCCGAGGCCCGGGCCGCCCGGCTCCGCAAGGCGATCGAGCGCCTCGCGGCGAACGGGCCACCCGCCGGGAGCTAGTACGTCGCGGTGATGGTGCGGGCCGGGCCATCGATGGTCATCGTGCCGCCGTAGGGCAGCACCCACTGCGGGTCGGTGTGGCCGATGTCCACGTTGAACACGATCATCGCATCGGGGTTGTAGGCGCCGAACGCGGCCAGCACGGCGTCGCGCTGGGCGGTGCGGTATGGCTCGCGGCCGTCCGGGGTGACCGGCTTGTCGATGCTGGTCGCCTTGGCGGTGCCGAACACCACGGCGGGGAACTGGGCCAGCAGCCCGCGCTCGCCCATGTTGCGCAGCATCCGGAACACCTCCTCGGCCGAGGGCAGTTCCTCGGAGGTCTCCAGGATCAGCACGCACCCGGCGTAGTCCTCCGGCGGCCGGATCCAGCGGCCGACCGCCAGGTTCCAGTGCACGATCTCCAGGTTGCCGCCCCAGGTCGCGCCGGATACCACCCGCTCGGGCCGGTGCCAGACCCAGCCCGGTGCCGGGGACGTCGGCGCCGGATAGCGCATCCCCTCGGGATCCGCCCAGCTCAGCTCCACCTCGCTGAACCGGTCCACCGGATGCAGCCGCAGGTCACCGCCGTCGAACAGGGCCGCCCGCAACGACGCGGTGGACACCGGGTGCAGCCCGCCGGGGCGGCCGAGATGCACCATGGTCGACCCGCCGTGGTACCCGGCGACCCCCTGGTTCCACAGCCAGTTGAGCAGGTTGGTGTTGTCGCTGTAGCCGAGGTACGCCTTGGGATTCGCCTGGAACACCCCGGGATCGAGGAACGGCAGGACGGTGATCTGGTCGTCCCCGCCGATCGTGGCCAGCACGGCCTTGATGCCCGGGTCGGCGAACGCGGCCATCAGGTCGGCCGCCCGGGCCCGCGGGGCGGCACCGAGTTGCCGGGTGGTCGGGTATTCCACCGGCTCCAGGCCGATCTCCGCGCGCAGCCGGGTCATCGCGACCTCGTGCACCTCGGGGAACGGGCCCGGCGCGGCGAACGAGGGGGACACCACCGCGACCCGGTCGCCGGGAGTGAGCTTGGCGGGGATGGTCAGTTGTGGCCGCATCTGACCATCCCACCACGCAGCGGCGTCCCGCGCCGCCCGGCGCGGGCCAGGCACCCGCCATGCCGGGATCCCGGGCCGGGCCCGGGCGCACAGTATCGTGAGGCCCATGCCCGGTGACCGTGTCCTCGTGACCGGCAGCGCCGGGCACCTGGGCGAGGCGCTGGTGCGCGTGCTGCGGGCCAGCGGGCGTGACGTCACCGGCCTCGACCTGCTGCCCTCCCCGTTCACCACCACGACCGGGTCCATCGCCGACCGCGCCACGGTCCGCCGCTGCCTCGACGGGGTGGGCACCGTGCTGCACCCGGCGACCCTGCACAAGCCGCACGTGGGCTCGCACCGGCGGCAGGACTTCGTGGGCACCAACATCACCGGGACGCTGGCCCTGCTCGAGGAGGCCGCCGCCGCGGGCGTGGGCAGCTTCGTGTTCACCAGCACGACGAGCGCGTTCGGCCGGGCCCTCACTCCGGCCCCGGGCGCCCCCGCCGCGTGGATCACCGAGGAGGTCACCCCGGTACCGCGGAACATCTACGGGGTGACGAAGACCGCGGCGGAGGACCTGTGCGCGCTCGTCCACGCCGACTGCGGCCTCCCCGTGGTCATCCTGCGCACGTCCCGCTTCTTCCCCGAGGCCGACGATGTGGACGAGGTCCGCAACGCCTACCCGGACGCCAACGTCAAGGCCAACGAGTACCTGTACCGGCGCGCCGACATCGCCGACGTGGTGGACGCCCACCTGCTCGCGATGGACCGGGCACCCGCGATCGGCTTCGGCCGCTACATCGTCAGCGCCACCACCCCGTTCACGCCCGCCGACCTGCCCGCGCTCCGCGCCGACGCGCCCGCCGTGGTGCGCCGCCTGTTCCCCGACCAGGAGGCGGAGTACGCGCGGCGGGGGTGGCGGATGTTCCCCCACATCGACCGGGTCTATGTGAACGAGCGCGCCCGGGCGGAACTGGGCTGGGCGCCGGCCTACGACTTCCGCCGCGTGCTCGACCTGCTCAAGGCCGGCGAGGACGCGCGCAGCCCGCTGGCCCGCGCCGTCGGCGCCAAGGGGTACCACCCGGTCCCCACCGGCCCGTACACGGCCCGCTAGCGCGCCCGCCGCAGGCATCTGCCGAGGCCGCCGGGCGGCTCCGGCCAGAAACGCCGTGGCCGGGCCCCGGGGGCCCGGCCACGCGGACGAGCACTGCGCGGACCGCGCACGGTCCCGGCCGCTAGGCGGCCAGCGAGGCGAAGAAGGCGCGGATGTCCCGGACGAGCAGGTCCGGCGTTTCGAGCGCGGCGAAATGGCCACCGGTCTCGAAGTCGCTCCAGTGCACGATGTTGTTGGTGCGCTCGGCGTAGCGGCGGATGGCGATGTCCTCGGCGAACACGGCCACGCCGGTCGGCACGCCGGAGGGGATCGGCCAGTCGCCGGAGTGCATGGACTCGTAGTAGACGTTCGCCGAGGAGCCCGCGGTTCCGGTGAACCAGTACACGCTGACGTCGGTGAGTATCTCGTCCCGCGAGATCGCGTCCTCGGGCAGCGCGTGACCGGAGTTCGTCCACTCCTTGAACTTCTCCACGATCCAGGCAAGCTGCCCGGCCGGTGAGTCGGCCAGCGCGTAGGCCAGCGTCTGCGGGCGGGTGGCCTGGATCTGGAAGTAGCCGTTGCCCTCGGACATGAAGTTCTGCAGCCGCTGCACCCGCTCCTTCTCCACCGGGCTGAACGCCGCCTGGTCGTCCTCGGGGATGTCGCCGAACGGGATGAAGCCCATGGTGGCCGCGTTGACGTGGATGCCGATCAGGTGCTCGGCGTCGACCCGGCCGAGGTCGGGCGCGACGAACGCGCCGAAGTCCCCGCCCTGGGCGCCGTAGCGCTCATAGCCGAGCCTGCGCATCAGCTCCGCGAGCGCGCGCGCCATCCGCTTGCTGCCCCAGCCGGGCTCGGCGACGGGACCGGAGAAGCCGAACCCGGGCAGGGAAGGGACGACCAGGTCGAACGCCGGGGCGTCGGGCGCACCGTGCCCGCGCGGATCGCTGAGCGGGCCGAGCACGTGCAGGAACTCCACGATCGAGCCGGGCCAGCCGTGCAGCAGCAGCAGCGGCGTGGCCTGCGGTTCCGGCGACTTCACGTGCAGGAAGTGGATCTTCTGCCCGTCGATCTCGGTGACGAACTGCGGGTAGGCGTTCAGCCGCGCCTCGGCCGCCCGCCAGTCGAACCCGCTGCGCCAGTACTCGGCGAGCTCGCGCAGGTAGGAAACGGGTACGCCGCGCTCCCAGGCGGCCCCGGGCAGGCTGGCCGGCCAGCGGGTCCTGGCCAGGCGGTCGGCCAGGTCGTCCAGGTCTGCCTGCGGGATGTCGATCCGGAACTCCTGGATGTCTGGTGTGGCCGGGCTGGTCATTGCGAAGGCCTCCTCGTCTCGCTAATCTGAACGAAGCGTTCTGTTCAAAAACTATCAGAACTGAATGATCCGTTCAAGTAGCGCGAGGGTTATCGATGACGGCAGGCCCGGCCCGGCTACGGGGGCGCCAGGCGCAGGCGGCGCACAACGACGAGGCCATCCTCCAGGCGGCCCGAGAGGTGTTCCTCGACGATCCGGGCGCCCCGATCGCCGCCGTCGCCGAGCGGGCCGGGGTCGGCATCGGCGCGCTCTATCACCGGTACGCGGGCAAGGAAGACCTGCTGCGCACCCTGTGCCGCAACGGGCAGGAGGTCTACCTCGCCGAGATCAGGCGGGCCCTGGCCGCGGACGCCGGGCCATGGGAGGCCTACACCGAATTCCTGCGCCGGATCGTGGCCGCCAACACGCACGGCCTGACCGTCCGGCTCGCCGGGATGTTCGTGCCGAGCGAGGAGCAGATGGCCCTGGCCGAGCAGATGCAGGCGCTGGCGATCGAGATGTTCGACCGGGTCAGCGCTACCGGGCTGCTGCGCGACGACGTCACGTTCCTCGACATCGAGTTCATGCTCGAGTTCCTCGCCGGCTTCCGGCTCGGCGATGCCGCCCGCAGCGCGGAACTCCGGCAGCGCTACCTGGCGGTGATCATCGATGGGCTGCGGTCGGAGGGGCGCACGCCGCTGCCCGGCCACGCTCCCACCTGGCAGGAGCAGACCGAGCGCTGGATCAGGCGGTAGCCCGCCCCGCGGCCCGGTCCCGGCTTGCCGCGGCCGTCAGTTCCCGGCTTGCCGCGCGCTGCCGGTGCGCGGCGCCGCGGCGCGGGAGCGCCGGGCGAGTTCCTTGGCCCGGACGATGTCCGGATCGCGCGGGTCAAGCGGCAGCGGATCCAGCCGCCAGTCGCCCGGCCGATACCGCCTGGTGATCCTTAGCTGCTTCATCTCGGCCCCCTCTGCGCGGTGCCCGGCCCTCGCGAACCCTGGTGAGCGACGGCCCGGCCGAGCTTTCAGGGTCATGGCCGGGCCGCCGGGCGTCCTCCGCCGGTTGGCGTAGTTCGCATCCCTCATCTATAGGAGACGTCCGGTAACGCACAAATACAGCGGTCGGCGGCCCAGCGCGGGCAAGGTCGGCCGGCCACGGAACTGCGTATTGCACAAATCAAGAGCTCAGGCGGGGCCGTTCCGGGCCCGCAGGCGCTGCCGGGCGGCCTCGTAGAGCAGGACGGTCGCCGCGCTCGCCGCGTTCAGCGAACTCGCCGCGCCGGCCATCGGGATGCTCACCACCGCGTCGCTCAGCTCGCGCCACGCGGCGCTCAGCCCGGTGCCCTCGTTCCCGATGAGCAGCAGCGCGGGCTGGGTGAGGTCGAAGCCGGACACGTCCCGGCCGCCGCGCTCGTCGGCGGCGGCCAGCACGATCGGGCAGCCACGGGCGCGCTGCGCCGCCACCCACCCGGTCACCTCACGGTGCCCGGGCGCGCGGACCACCGGCAGCGCGAACAGCGAGCCGGTGCTGGCCCGCACGCACCGCGGATCGTAGATGTCGGCCGCGTGCCCGGTGACGATGACCCCGTGCGCGCCGAGGGCGTCCGCCGACCTGACGATGCTGCCGACGTTGCCCGGGCTGGCCGGGCGGTCAAGCACCACGCCGAGGAAGCCGTCGCCGGCCTCGATCCGGCCGAGGTCGTCGCCGGGCATCGCCACGACCGCGACAAGCTCCGGGGCGCCCTCGTCCTTCTCGCCGAGTTCGGCCAGCAGCCCGGGCGCCATCGGCACCTGGTCCGCCGCGGTGTCGTGCAGCAGCGCCCGCGCCCATTGCGACAGGGGGCGGTCGGCGTCGTAGATCAGCGCGCGGAACCGCCAGCCGTGCCGGGCGGCGAGCGAGATCGGCCGGACCCCCTGGACCAGGAACTCCCCGGCCCGCTGCCGCTTGTTCCTGTTGCCGAGCAGGGCCTGCCACTGCTGGAAGCGGGCGTTGCGGGCGGAGAGCCGCGGCACGCTCGGCACCGGTCAGGCCGCTGCGCGGGCGCCAAGCAGCGTGCGCAGGTGGCGGGCGGGCGGCGAGGCGTGGGCGAGCATCGCGTCGTGCAGCCGCCGCTCCGGCCAGTCCGGATGTTCCCGCCGCAGATCGTCGGCGAGGCCGCTGACCTCGAGGAAGCCCACGTAGTAGGTGGAGAGCTGGGCCGAGGTCAGCAGGACGCGGCGCCACTTGCCCGCCGCCTCGCCCTCCTCCTGGTGGCCCGGGCCGGTCATCAGGGCCATCGCCTCCGGCTCGGTCATGCCGAGGCAGTGCACCCGGGTATCCATGATCGCGTTGATGACGGACCTGATCTTGGCCTTCAGCCGCTGCGTCCGGAGCGCGGCCGGATTGCCCTCCCCCGGGTAGCCGTGGGCGTTCATGACCTGTTCGGCATAGACCGCCCAGCCCTCGACGAACGAGCCCGACCGCCACGCCGTGCGCACCGGCGAGGCGGCGGTGAACCTGCGGGAGTGCTGGAGCTGGAGCGCGTGGCCGGGCATGGCCTCGTGGATCATGATGTTGTGGATCATGTGCCGGTTGTACTCGCGGTAGAACGACCGGACCCGCTCCTGCGTCCAGCCCTCCGGCGTCGGTGACACCGCGATGAAGGTGGGCAGCGCGGCGGTCTCCAGCGGGCCGGGCGAATCGCAGTAGGCGACCGCCACGCCCCGGTCGATCTCCGGCATGGCGATCACCTCGACCGGGTCGTCGAACACCGTGACCAGGTCGTGGGCGGTCACGAAGTCACGCTGGGCACCGAACGCCGCCCGGACGAATTCGAGGATGGTCGCGTCGTCGGGCGCGTCGGCGGCGAGCGAGTCGAGGGCGGCGCGCACCGTGGCCCCCTCATCCCCGGCCGGGGCGCCGGTCAGCTCGGCGGCCGCGGCCGCCAGTTCCCCGGACATCCTGGCCAGGTCGGCCTCGGCGCGGGCCAGGATCTGCTCCACGGGGAGTTCGGTGTCGAGCACCAGGCGCAGCTTGCGGGAGAACAGGTCCGCGCCGAGGCGGGGCTCGCGGAAACCCCCGCGCCGCCCGCTGGCCAGCCGTTCCTCCAGCCACCTGGTGTGCTCGCCGAGGGACTCCAGGGCCCGCGGGACCACCCGGGCAAGGTCTGGTTCCGCACCATTGGCCGCGCTGGCCTGCCGCATCAGCTCACCGGAGAGCAGCCGTTCGGTCCCGGCGAACTGGGTGAGCGCGGTCTCGATATGGATCTCGGGCATGGCGCCGAGCACGGACCGGGCGGCGGCCAGGGACTCGGGCAGCATGGCGAGCCGCCGGGCGGCGCAGCGCAGCCGGTCCGTCAGCGGCGCGTAGTCACGGGCGAGCAGGTTGTAGATCGCCCGGCCGGGGTTGGCCACCATGGGATTCCACTCGTGCTCACGCAGTTCATCGATCACGAACCGGAGCCGGGCGAGCTGGTTCGCCAGGATCTGCGCGTCCACCCGGTGCTCCGGGGAAAGGCTGCCGGAGCCGATGGCCGCCAGGCCGGCCAGCCGCTCGCCGGCCCAGCGGCTGGCCTGCTCGTAGTGCCCGGCCGTGCCCACCGTCAGCCGGTCGTCGTGACGGTGATCGCCCACGCCGGTGGCCCACTCCGGCTGGAGTTCCAGCAGGCCGTCCACGGTTGCCGTGGCGTAACTGGTGAAGGCGCCGTCTGCGTCGTCTGCCATCCCCCAAACCTACGGGCCGGCGTGGCCTGCCGGTGCGCCGTGGCCGAACGCCGGGGCCGCGCGGGCGGGCCTGGCGGCGGGGGCGCGGGCGGCAGGGGCTGGGCTGCGGGGGCCGCGCCGGGCGGGCCGGCCGGCCGGGGTCCGAGCCTAGGGTGAGGGGATGACCGCCGACCCCGGCGCCGTGCCGCCCGTGCCACGGTGAGCGGGGCCGCGCTCGCCCTGGTCCTCGCGGCGGCCGTGCTCCACGCGACGTGGAACCGCGTGCTGCACGGGGCCGAGGACCGGCTGGCCGCCGCGGCGGCAGGCGCGGTCGTGGGAGCCGTGCTGCTGATACCGGTCACGATCGCGGCGCCGCCGGTGCGGGTCTGGCCGTCGGTCCTTGCCTCGGGCGCGGCCGAGGCCGCCTACTTCGCCTTCCTCGCGGCCGCGTACCGGCGCGGCGAGCTTTCCGTCACCTACCCGGTGGCCAGGGGCATCGCCCCGTTCCTGATCACGCTCGGCGGCGCGGCCGTGCTCGGCCAGCCGCTGAACGCGGCACGGGTCGGCGGGTCACTGGCGCTCGGCATCGGCCTCGCGGTCATCTCCCAGGTCGGCCTGTCCCGCGGCCGCGGCGTCGCGCTGATCTTCGCGGCACTGACCGGGATCACCATCGCGGTCTACTCCGTGATCGACGCCGGGGCGGTGCGGTCCGCCAGCGCCGTCGGCTACCTGGGCGCGGTGACCGCCGTGCAGGCGATCATCCTGCTCGCCGTGGTACGGGTCGACTGGAGGCGGCTGCGGGCCTCGGCGCGTGACGGGGCCGGGATCGGGGCCTTCTCGGTGGCCGCGTACCTGCTTGTCCTGCTGGCCTACCAGCGGGCCCCGGCGTCACCGGTGGCCACGCTCCGGGAGCTGTCCATCCTGCTGGGCATCCTCATGGCCAGGGACCGGCCGGGGAAACGGGTCTGGCTCGGCGGCGCGCTGTGCGTCCTCGGCGCGGCCCTCACGGTGCTGTGACGCTGGCCGGGGCGCCGGGCCCGCTGGCCCGGCGCGCCTCGCAAGCCGGCGGCCTGGCGGGCCGGCCGCGCTCGCGGGCCGGCCCGGACCCGGGCCGGGCCCGGCGGGTCAGCGGACGCCGCGCGGGCGGAATTGCACGCTGATCCGCGGCCCGGTGACCCGGGCGCTCCTCGGGACCGCGTGCTCCCAGGTCCGCTGGCAGCTCCCGCCCATGACCAGCAGGTCGCCGTGACCGGCATCGTGGCGGATCACCGGCCCGCCGCCATCCCGCGGCCGGAGCAGCAGCGGCCGCGGCGTGCCGAGCGAAACGATCGCCACCACGGTGTCCTCGGTGCTGCCGCGCCCGATCGTGTCGCCGTGCCAGGCGACGCTGTCCCGCCCGTCCCGGTACAGGCACAGCCCCGCGGTGCACAGCGGCTCGCCGAGTTCGGCACGGTAATGCTCGCTGAGCGCGTCCCTGATGACGGTGAGCATGGGGTCGGGCAGCGCCTGCCCCTCTGCGTAGAAGCACAGCAGCCGCGGCACGTCGACCACCCGGTCGTACATCCTGCGCCGCTCCGCGCGCCACGGCACCACGCTGGCCAGGCGCTCGAACAGCGCGTCGGCGCCCGCGACCCAGCCAGGGCGGGCGTCGACCCAGGCGCCGCGGGCCAGGGTGGTCCGGCGCACGGTGGCGCCCAGCGGCCCGGGCCCCGCCTCCTCCGGCAGGTCGAGCAGCGAACCCTGGAACGCGGTCTGCACACCTGGATCATAGAACACTTTCAAACATATTTTCGACAACTATATTGCCGCGCCCGGTAAGGGGATGGCACAAAACCGGTGTTTGCGCGGTAACCGAGGGGCACCTGCCGCAGGTCAGGGACATACTTGGCGCGGGGGCGGCGGGGAAGCGCGCTGCCAGGGGATCCCCGCGAGGGAGGCTTCATGCCAGGGAACAGCCTGTCGGCCATTGAGCACGTTGTTGTCCTCATGCTGGAAAACCGGTCGTTCGACCATATGCTCGGCTTTCTGTATGCCGGGTCGGGAAATGTGTCCCCGGCCGGACAGCCGTTCGAAGGGCTCACCGGCTCCGAGTCGAACCCGGACGCCTCCGGCCAGCCGGTCACCGTTTTCAAGATCGAGCCCAGCACGCCCAGCGCCTACTACATGCCCGGCGCGGATCCGGGTGAGGGCTACATGGCCACCAACAGCCAGTTGTTCGGCAGCCCCGCCGCGCCGCCCTCGTCCGCGACGGTCCCCGCCATGCAGGGATTCGTGAAGGACTTCGCGTACACGCTCGGCTGGCAGTCGCACAGCAGCGGGTGGACGATCGTGCCCGGCACCACGGCTAACGACATCATGGGCTGCTTCACCCCCGAGGCGCTGCCGGTGCTTTCCGCGCTGGCCCGCGGCTATGCGGTCTGCGACCACTGGTACTCGTCGGTGCCCACCGAGACGCTCCCAAACCGGGCGTTCGCCTGCACCGCGACCAGCCAGGGGCACATGGACGACAAGACGCACACGTTCACCTGCCCGTCCATCTTCGGATTGCTCGATTCCCATCAGCTTGGCTGGGCCATTTACGGGTACGACGCGGAGCCGCTGACCAGGTCCAATTTCCCGGACATCGCCTCGGCGGCCGCGAGCCACTTCGGGCTGTTCACCGACTTCACCGCGGCCGCGGCGGCGGGCACGCTGCCGCCGTTCACGTTCCTGGAGCCGAACTGGTTGTCCAGCGGGAACAGCCAGCACCCGAACTACAACGTCGCCCTCGGCGAGCGGTTCATGCACGACGTGTACGAGGCGCTGCGCGGCGGTCCCGGGTGGGCGAAGACCCTGCTCGCCATCACCTACGACGAGCACGGCGGTTGCTACGACCACGTGCCGCCGCCCGCGGGCGCCACCCCGCCGGACAACAGCGCGGGCGAGTTCGGGTTCGACTTCACCAGGTTCGGCGTGCGGGTGCCGGCCGTCCTGGTGTCGCCGCTGATCCCGGCGGGCACGGTGTTTCGCGCCCCGGCCGGTTCCGTGCCGCTGGACCACACCTCGGTGCTGAAGACCGTGGAGCAGCGCTGGAACCTGCCCGCGCTCACCGCCAGGGACGCGGCCGCCCCGCGCGTCGGGGACGTGCTCAGCCTCACCACCGCGCGCACCGACGACGTACTGGCCGGGGTGACCGTGCCCACGGCCACCGGCGCGGGCCCGGCCGCCGGGCACCCGTCGCACCTGCAGGAGGTCCAAGCGGAACTGATCTCGCGGCGGTACCCGGCCGGGCAGAGCGACATCCCTGGTGCGGTGCATGCCCAGTTCAGCGAGGCGGGCCTGGCCGAGTACATCCACTCCCGCGGCGGCGTGCACCACGTCTGAGCCACCCGGGCACCCCGGCGGCGCTACCCGGGCAGCGCGGCCTCCGGCGGCCCGCTGAACTCGAAGTAGGCCCGGCGCGTCACGCTGGCGGCTAGCGAACCCGGGCGCCGGTGGACATGCGGGCGGCGAGCTCGGAGTCGATCTGGCGCGCCGCTTCCTGGAGCCGGGGCAGGAATTGCTTCTCCAGCGTCCGCATGGGCACGCGGGCCGCGTGGGCGCTCGCGTTGATCGCCGCCACCACCTTGCGGGAGCTGTCCCTGATCGGCACGGCGATCGACCGCACGCCCGCCTCCAGTTCCTGGTCCACGGCGGTCCAGCCCTTGCTGCGGGCGCCGGCGAGCACCGCGCGGAACTCCCCGGGGTCGGTGACGGTGTGCTCGGTGAGCTTGCGCATCGTGGTCCGGCGCAGGTACGCGTCCAGTTCCTGCTCGGGCAGGTGGGCCAGCAGGATCCGGCCCATGGAGGTCGGGTACGGCGGCAGCCGGGTGCCCACGGTGAGCGCGATCGTCATGATCCGGTTCGCCGAGGCGCGGGCCACGTAGACGAGGTCGTCGCCGTCGAGCACGCTCACCGAGCAGGACTCGTGCAACTGCTCGGCGAGGTCCTCGAGGTGCGGCTGGGCGATCTGGGACACGCTGAACGACGACAGGTAGGCATAGCCGAGCGCGAGAACCCGGGGGCGCAGCGAGAACTGGCGCCCGGAGCTGCCGACATAGCCCAGTTCCTGCAGGGTGAGCAGGAACCGCCGGGCGGCGGCCCGGGTGAGCCCGGTGCGCTCGGCCACCTCGGACAGCGTCAGCGAGGGGTGCTCGGAGGAGAAACACCGGATCACGGCGAGGCCACGGTCCAGGGACTGGACGAAGTCCGTGCGGCGCCCGGCGGCGGCACGCTCGCCACGGGCCCCGTTGGGCCGGGGTCCGCCGGCCTCGCGGCGGCTGTCCGCCGCGGCATCCTCCGGGGCATGGCGCGGCGCCCCGGTGCCGGGCTCCTCCCGAACGTTCACATAGCGAACGATACTGCCCGGCGGGCCGCGCGGCCAGACGCCAGCGGCCGGTCACACCGCTGAAGCCCGCCGGAAGCCCACTGGAAGCCCGCCGCAAGCCCGCTAGAAAGCGCGCCAGCAGCCCGCTAGAAGCGCGCGGCGGCCTCGGTGCGGGCCTTCCTGACCTGGCCGAGCATGGTGGCCGGGACCAGGGCGTCGTGACCCCAGTCCGCGAGCAGCCCGGCCAGGGGGCGGGCGGTGCCGACGGCGGGGTGCCGCAGGCAGGGGGCCAGCGCCGGATAGGCGTCCGGGTCGTGGCCCTGGCCCACCGCCCGGATGGCCGACCGGACCTCGTCCTCCGAGCCCGTGCATTCGAACGGCTTGGTGCCGGTGAGACCGGCCATCTCCTGGTACACCCCGGTCAGGCCCGGGTCGGCGAACATGTCTCCGCCGGTCTTGCGTATCGCAAGGTCGTGGCCGAACAGCGCGGCGGTGGCCAGGAACACCCACGCGCACTTGGCGCAGGAGCGGCACCAGTCGCCGGCCGGCGCGCGGTTGCAGCTCGCCGTCCGCAGGTAGGCGTCCACGTCACCGGCCAGCGAGGCGATGATCTGCAGCTCGTACAGCGGCCGCAGCGGGCTGCTGTAGCCGGGGGCGCCGGGCAGCCAGCGGTCCCGGTAGGACCGGATCGCGGTCTCGAACTCGTAGCTCTTGGTCCATTGATGGTTGACCGGGCGGCCGAGGTAGAAGGCCACGTTCGGCTCGTCGTCGCTGCGCGAGTTGCCCGCCACGACGGGGCCGCCGCCGCGCAGGTAGCCGGTTAGCGTCGCGGCGAACGCGAGGTAGGCGGAGAACGGCGTGTGCCCGTTGGGGTGGCCCGCCGCGTTCAGCGCCAGCAGCTCGGGCAGGATCGCCCGGCGCGCCTCCACCAGGCGCCCGCCGGCGGCCAGCGACCCGGCCAGGCCGCGCAGCCGCTCGCCCGGGTTGTACAGGAAGAAATCGACGGGCGCGCCTGGGCCCGCGCTGGCCGAGACGATCCGGGCCAGGGCGAGCGAGTCCTTGCCGCCGCTGAACAGGACCAGCGGCGGTCCCGCGGGCGCCACGCCCGCCGCGCTCGCGCTACCCGCCGCGCTCGCGCCGCCCGCCACGCTCGCGCCCGCCATGCTCGCGCCGCCCGCGGCCCCGCTGCCCGCTGCCGCGCCGCCCGCCGGGCCCCGGATGACAAGGAACTCCCGCGCCGTGTAGTCGATCCCGTTGCGGTAGAAGAACTCCCCCATCGCGCCCGGCCAGAAGCCCTGCCACCAGGTGAGTTCGGCGGCGTCCGGCGCGGGGAGCGCGACCTCGATGACCGGGCTGCACAGCGCCTTCCAGTAGGAGAACGCCTCGACGATGGCCAGGGCGCGGATCATCCGCTGGGCGGTGACCGTGCACACCCGCTGGGCCTCGTCCGGGCGGAGCCCGGTGAACTCCACCACCGGCCGGAACCGCAGGCCCCCGGCGGCGAACGCGAACTCCACCGTCACCCCGGACGGGCCAGGGACCGCGCGGGCGTCCTCGATCCGGAACACCGGATAGTCCTCGCGCAGCCGCCGTACCTGGCTCTCCCGCTCGGCATGCGCCCTGGTCGCGTCCACGCGGGCAGGTTACCGGATTCGGGCCAGCGGCCCGTCGCTCACGAAGGGCGCCGGGCCGCCCGGGCCGCCGCCACGGCGTGCAGCGCGATGCCCGCCGCGACCCCGGCGTTCAGCGATTCCGTGTCCGCCGCCATGGGGATCCGGGCCAGCACGTCGCAGCGTTCCGCGACCAGCCGGGACAGCCCGCGCCCCTCGGAGCCGACGACCAGTACCAGGGGGGCGTCGGCGACCGCCAGGTCCCCCACGCCGGTGGCCCCGCCCGCGTCGAGGCCGACCACGAACAGGCCCGCCTGCTGGTAGGCGGTGAGGGCACGGGTCAGGTTGGGCACCTGGGCCACGGGCACCCGGGCGAGCGCGCCCGCGGACGCCTTCCACGCCCCCGCGGTTACCTTGGCCGACCGGCGCGCGGGCACGAGCACCCCGTGCCCGCCGAAGGCGGCGACCGAGCGGGCCACGGCGCCCAGGTTGCGCGGGTCGGTGACCCCGTCCAGGGCGACGATCAGCGCCGGGGCCCCGGCGGCCCGCGCCCGCTGGGTCAGGTCCTCCGCCGCGGCGTAGTCGTACGGGCGGACCTTCAGCGCCAGGCCCTGGTGTACCGAGCCGCCGGTGAGCCGGTCCAGTTCGGCCCGCCCGGTCTCGATCATCGGGATGCCCGCCGCGGCGGCCAGGTCCACCGCCTCGCGCACCCGGTCGTCGGCGTCGCGGCGCGGCCCGGCGTACAGCGCGGCCGCTGGCACACCCGCCCGCAGCGCCTCAACCACCGCGTTCCGGCCGGCCACGACCTCCGGCGCGTCGCCCGCCCCGCGCGCCCGGCTCGCCTCCGCGCGCGGCCTCGCCTCGCCGCCGCGTTCCGTTGTTTTCGCTGACAAACGGCCACTGCCGCCCTGCCCGGTCCCCCCGGCGGCCGGGCTCCGTGGCCCGTCGCCAGGTTCGGGTCGCCCGGCGCGCCTGGTCCCGCCGCGCGCCGCGGCCTCGGCACGGCGCTGCGCGGGATGCCCGGGGCGCAGGTGCGCGGGCGGAGTGGGGCCCTTGCCCTCGAGCTTGTCCCGGCCCTTGCCCCCGGTGCCCGTGCGCGGCTTGCCTGACTTGGTGCGCCCACCGCGCCCTTGACCGCCCGCGCTCATGCCGCCGTCCCGAGGGTCATGGCGGTGCCCGGTGCCCGGTCGTGGCTCATCGCTTGATGGTCCATCGGGGGCCGTCCGGGGTGTCCTCGATCAGGACCCCGGCGGCGTGCAGCCGGTCCCTGATCGCGTCGGCCGCCTGGTAGTCCTTGCGGTCCCTGGCCGCCTGCCGCTGGCCGAGCGCCACATCGACCAGCGCGTCGACCACGGCCCGCAGGTCGTGGTCGCCGCCGGCCGTGGCCCATTCGCGGGACAGCGGGTCCAGGCCGAGCACCCCGAGCATGGCGCGCACCTGCGCCAGCGCCGCCGCCACCGTCACCGTGTCCCCGGCGGCGAGCGCGTTGTTGCCGTCCCTGATGGTTTCGTGCATGGCCGCGAGCGCCTGGGGAACGCCGAGATCGCTGTCGAGGGCCGCGGCGAACGCCGGGGGCATCGCGTCCCATCCCGCCGCGGCCGGGTCCTGGGCGTCACCGGAAAGCTCGGCGGCGCGGGTCACGAACCCCTCGATCCGCCGGTACGCGGTCACCGCCTCGTCCAGGGCGTCCGGTGAGTACTCGATGTTGGACCGGTAGTGCGCCTGGCCGAGGTAGTAACGCAACTCGACCGGGCGCACCTGGGTCACCATCGCGTCGACAAGCAGCGAGTTGCCGAGCGACTTGCTCATCTTCTCGCCGGCCGTCCCGAGGATGCCGTTGTGCATCCAGTACCGGGCGAACCCGTCGCCGGCCGCGCGGGACTGGGCCAGCTCGTTCTCGTGGTGCGGGAACACCAGGTCCAGGCCGCCGCCGTGAATGTCGAACGTGGGCCCGAGGTACTTGGTCGACATGGCCGAGCATTCCAGGTGCCAGCCGGGCCGGCCGGGCCCCCACGGGGTCTCCCAGGCGGGCTCCCCGGGCTTGGCCCCCTTCCACAGGGCGAAGTCCCGCGGATCATGCTTGGCGTCGGCGGTGTCGGTGTCCTCGGCGGGCCGCATGTGCTCCAGGCGCTGCCCGGACAGTTCGCCGTAGTGCGGCCAGGAACGGACGTCGAAGTATACGTCGCCATCCGAGGCGTAGGCATGCCCGCCGTCGATGAGCCGCTGCATCAGCGTGATCATCTCCGGGACGTGACCGGTGGCCCGCGGTTCCACGTCGGGCGGGAGGCAGCCCAGCGCGTCGTAGGCACGGATGAAGGCGCGCTCGTTGCGCTGCGCTACCGCCCACCACGGGACGCCCTCGGCGGCCGCGGCCCGCAGGATCTTGTCGTCGATGTCGGTGACGTTCCGGCAGAACGTGACCTGGTAGCCGCTCGCCGTCAGCCAGCGGACCAGGATGTCGAAATTCACCCCGGACCTGATGTGCCCGATGTGCGGCGGGGCCTGCACGGTGGCGCCACACAGGTACAGCGATGCCTTCCCGGGCACGACCGGGGAGAACTCGCGCTCGGAGCGCGTTGCTGTGTCATGGAGGCGGAGCGTCACGCCGCCAAGGCTACCGTCGCCGGTCCCGCCGGCCGACCGATAATCCCGGCCCGCGAGCCCGCCCCCTTTCCCGGCGGCCGCCCAGCACCAGCGCGCCCCCGTTGATCCTCGTGGCTGCTCTCGATCCGGGTGATCAAACCGCCGCGAATGATGCACTCGGTCGGCGCCGGCCGCTTCGTGGTCGTGCTGGCCCGGCTCGGCGGGCGTACGCTTGGAACCTGGACTGTGCCTGTGCGCTGACGTTGGCGGGCATCACTAGCCCGGGTACGCAGGCGGAGCAGCGACGCGGCCAGCCTGGCTCGCCATGGCTCTTCCATGAACAAGGGAAGTGAGCATGGTGAAGACCAGGCTTACCCGGTGGGTCAGCCGATGGCGTGCGCGCCGTCTGGCCCGCGAGCAGACACAGCAGACGTCGGCAGCGCGCCAGGCGACGCGTGCCGCCGAGGGGCAGCGGTATCACTCCACGGGTCACGGCCCGTAGAAGGCCCCGGGCGGTGTTCGTGATCATGACTTTGGTGGCGCCATAGCCCCACCAAAGTCATGATCACGATTGGGCGGCGCGGGCCCAGCTCCAGGGGTACTCGGGGTCCTCGGCCCGGCGGGCGGCCGGGCCGAGGCCCAGCGGCCGGAACGTGTCGATCATGACGGCGGTCTCGTCGGTGGTGGTCTTGCCCTCGGCCAGCCCCGCGACCGCGGCCTCGACCGCACCAGGCTGCGGGCCGTGGGTGAACCCGCCGGGGTGCAGCGTGATCGAGCCGAGCCCGACCCCGGAGCCCTGCCTGGCGGTGTAGTCGCCGCCGACGTAGAACATCATCTCGTCGGAGTCCACGTTGTGATGGTTGTACGGGATCGGCACGGCCTCGGGGTGGAAGTCGAGCGGCCGGGGGCAGAACGAGCAGATCACGAAGTTCGGCCCCTCGAACGTCTGGTGCACCGGCGGCGGCGCGTGGGTCCGCTTCACCACCGGCTCGAAGTCGGCGATGTTGAGCGCGAACGGGTACAGGCAGCCGTCCCAGCCCACCACGTCGAACGGGTGCCTCGCGTAGGTGAGCCTGGTCACGCCGGCCCTGGTCCGCACCACGACCGGCACGTCCTCCCCCTCGGCGAGCAGCGGGCCGCCGGGGCCGCGCAGGTCACGCTCGCTGTAGGGGGCGTGCTCGAGGAACTGCCCGTACTGGGACAGGTAGCGCCGGGGCGGCCGGATGTGCCCGGCGGCCTCCACGGCGAGCGCGGTCGCGCCGTCGCCGCCAGGCAGCCAGCGGTGAATCGTGCCGCGGGGTATCACCACATAGTCACCGGCCACGGCGTCGATCGAGCCGTAGACGGACTCCAGCCGCGCACTGCCGTATTGCACATAAATGGCTTCATCGCCGACGGAGTTCCGGTACAGCTCGCTGGGGCCGTCCGCGGCGGCAAAGGAAATCCGGACGTCATCATTGGCGAACAGGAGTTGCCGGCCGAGCACCAGGTCACCGCCCCGGGGCAGGTCGGTGGTGCGCACGTGCCGCGGCATCAGCGGATGGTTCGGCACGGCCCGCCCGGCCTCGGCGCCGGCCATGCCCTCGCTCTTCACGATCGCCGTGGGCGGGTGCACGTGGTACAGCAACGAGGAATCAGAGACAAAGCCCTCCTCGCCCATCAGTTCCTCGGAGTACAGGCCGCCATCGGGGCGGCGGAAACGCACGTGGCGCTTGCCGGGAATCTCCCCGGCCACCCGGTAGTACGGCATATCGTCTCCTTTGACGCCAAGATCGCACGGCCCGGGCGGCTGGCGGCCGCTGGCCGTCTGGTCGCTGCTTTCGCGCCTGCGCCCGTGCCGCACGGCTTTCCCGCGCGGCGCGGCGCCCCCTGCGTGCCGAGAAAGGCGCTGTAGTTTCGACTATAGGCGGGTGCTTTGCACCCGAGCAGTGCCGCAGGAAGGACCACCAGCCCCCGATGAGTAACTACCCTGTTGGCCGGCGCCCCCGTTCCGCTGACCCGAACTCCAAGTTGCGTCTCGCCGCGCTCACCGCCGTGGTCATCGGCGTGCTGCTGCTGGCCGCTGCCGCCTTTGTGCTCTCCTATTCCGGAATACACCAGGTCGCGCTGCAAGCCGGGGTATCCCCCGGCCTCGCGAAGCTATACCCGGTCATCTTCGACGCCATGCTGGTCATCGCGGGCGCGGCGGCCATGGCGCTGCGGGGGGCGGGCTGGTGGGCCCGGTTTTACGCGTGGGCCTGCCTGATCCTGCTGCTCGCGGCCGTCGCCACCGGGGACGCCGTGCACGCCACGGGCACGGTCCTGCCGGCCCGGGCCTCACGCGCCGCCGTGGCCATCACCCCGTGGGTGCTGCTGCTGCTCGCGTTCGGCCTGCTGCTGGCGATGCTCCGGCACTTCCGCAAGGCCCGGGCGGCGGTGCAGGCCAGGCAGGCCGCCCTGGCCGCCGGGGCCCCTGCCGGGCCGGGCGGTGCTGGTGACAACGCCGCCGGGCGGGCCGCGCTGACCTGGGCGGGCGCCGGAGGCGCGGCCGCGGCCGGAGCCGCGACGGCCGCCCTGCCCGAGTCCCGGTCCAGCCTGGTCAAGCTGCTGGAACCCAGGACCGGCCAGCCACCGGCCGTCGAGATGCCCTACGACCCCGGCGCCGCCGAGGACACCGGGCAGCACGACGACCCGGTCAGCTACGGCGAGGAAACGGGTTACGTCCACCCGGACAGCTACCGGGACGAAGGTGAGTACTCCCCGCACGGCGATTCCGGCGGGCCCGGGGCATACGCCGCGCCCGGCGGGTACCTGGGCCAGACGGAACCGGCGGCCGGTTACGCCGGGGCCGGCGATTACCTGGCGAGGCACGGCCCGGCCGGGGAGGACGGCCCGGCCGGTGCGCACGGCCCGGCCGGTGCGCACGGCACGGCCGGTGCGCAGGACCCGGCGGGCGGGCACGATCCGGCCGGGGGGAACGGCCTGGCCGGGGATGCGGGGCTGGCCGGCGACGCGGGCCCGGCCGGGGAAGGCGGCCCTGCGGCGGCCCAGGAACCGGCGGACGGGGAGCCGCACGTGGCTCCGGCAGGCCCGGCCGCAGCCACGGCGGAGCAGGCCCCTGCCGCGGAGCGTGGCCCGGCCGGCGAGCCGGGCCTGGCCGGTGCGCCCGTCCCGGCCGATGAGCACGGCCAGGACGCGGAGCACGGCCAGGACGGCGCCACCGCGGGGCCGCCGGGCACCGAAGCGCCGGGGCTAGAACGGATGTGGAGCACGCCGACGCGGCCCGAGGAGTGAGCGGCCGCACCGGGCCGGCCTGGCTACCCGGGCCCGGCGGCTCCGGTGCGGGTGACCAGCGCGGTCGCCACTGCGGCGATGCCCTCGCCGCGGCCGGTCAGGCCCAGCCCGTCCGTGGTGGTCCCGGACACGCTGACCGGGGCACCGCCCAGGGCCTCGGAGAGCACCTTCTGCGCCTCGTCCCGCCGTGGCGCGATCCGCGGCCGGTTCCCGATCACCTGGATCGCGACGTTGCCCACGGCGAACCCGGCACCGGCGAGCAGCACGGCGGTGGCCCGCAGCAGCGCGGCACCGGACGCGCCCGCCCACTCCGGCTCGGCGGTGCCGAAGTTGGCACCCAGGTCACCCAGGCCGGCCGCGGACAGCAGAGCGTCACAGGCGGCATGCGCCGCCACGTCCCCATCGGAATGACCGGTCAGCCCGTCCTCGCCCGGCCAGAGCAGGCCCGCCAGGTAGAGCGGCCGCCCAGCGGCCAGCGGGTGGACGTCGACGCCGACGCCCACTCTGGGCCCATCATCGGGTGACGGAGCATCGGGCACGTGAAACCAGCACCAGGAAAGGCGGCTGGGTCAGGAAGCAAGGATCTCGTCGAGCAGCGCCTCGGCCTTGTCCTCATTCGTCTTCTCGGCCAGCGCGAGCTCGCTCACCAGAATCTGCCGAGCCTTGGCGAGCATCCGCTTCTCACCTGCGGAAAGGCCGCGTTCCCTGTCCCTTCGCCACAGGTCACGAACGACCTCGGCCACCTTGTTCACGTCGCCGGAAGCGAGCTTTTCCAGGTTGGCCTTGTACCGCCGCGACCAGTTGGTCGGCTCTTCGGTGTGCGGGGCACGGAGCACCTCGAACACTCTCTCAAGACCTTCCTGCCCGACGACATCACGCACACCCACCAGTTCGGCGTTGTCCGCGGGCACGCGCACCGTCAGGTCCCCTTTGTCGACCTTGAGGACCAGGTAGGTCATTTCCGCGCCCTTGATCGTACGGGTTTCGATCTCCTCGATGCGAGCAGCCCCATGGTGGGGGTAGACGACCGTGTCGCCGACCTTGAAAGTCATGTGGCACATACCCCTTCCGCTACGCCAATCATACCACGGCGAACGCTGCCCAATGGCCTGCCTTGACGGTAAACATGCAGGTCAAGGAGGCAATTAACCGATCTGAAAGAGATGCAGGCCAGGACGGGCGCGGGTCACCCCCGGACCGGGCGCTGGCTCAATGTGTCCTCGGGGATACCCCGGGTGGCCCATCGGCCGGCGCCACTCTGCGTGACCAGCGACCGTGCCGGTGACGCCGCGCCCCCGCTGACTCATACTGGAACAATCAGGCCGCTCGTGTTGGAGAGATGTGCGTGAATGCTGGCGGCGACCCGGGGCGGGACGATTACGGCCTGCCGCCGGTCGACATCGAGGTCCCCGATGACGCCCGGGAACTCGCCAGGGACGTGCATGCCTACCGCCGCGAACTGCGCTCGCTGCGCAGGCGCTACCTGGCCAGGCGGTTCTACGGCCCGCTCACCAGGGACGGCATGGTGCTGCCGTTGCTCGCCGGCTGCCTGGCGCTGACGCTGGTCGCCGCGACGCTGCTTACCGTGTTCACCGCCCGGCAGCCCGCGGACAGCCTGCGCCCGGCGCGCACCGGTGCCAGCCAGTCCCGCCCGTCCGCCGCGGAGCTGGTGAACGCGACGCTGTTCGCCGCCGGCCAGCCGACGCCGCTGAGCAGCCTCCCCGGCCCGGTGGTGGTGCTTGCCCTGATCCCGCCCGGCTGCCGGTGCCTGGCCGACCTGCGGGCACTGACGATCGCGGCGATGCGGGCCAACGCGCTGATCTACCTGGTCGGGGTGCACAACGCCCCGGTGAGCGCGCTGGCCGCCGATCTCGGGCTGGGGGCCGGCCAGGGGCTGGAGGACAGCGCGGACACGCTGCCCCCGTCCTACCGGGTGGCGGCGCTGACCGCCGTCCTGGTGCGCCCGGACGGTACCGCGGACCCGGTGGTGATCCCGGACCAGGGCCACGGGTTCCAGATCGAGAACGACGTGCGCGCGCTGCTCCCCGCCGCGCCGCCGAGCCCACGGCCGGGGAGCATGGCGCCGGCCTCGCCCGCCGCCAGCGGCTCGCCGGCCGGCTGAGCCCGGGCGGGGCTGCTGTCACCGGCATGGCCCCGAGCCGATACGCTGTGCCGCGACGCAGACGTGCTCGTTCGAGCCGGAGGAGAGCACACAGTGATCCGCAGCAAGCGCGGCCTTCTGTCGCTGCGCGACCTCGTGGTGGTGGCCGCCGTGGGGCTGATCCCCGCCATCGCCGGCTGTGAGGCCGGCTACAACGCGCCCACCCAGCAGTGGCATCAGCCCACACCGGGGGCGTCGGCGATCGTGGACAACACGCTCCGGATCAACAACTTGTTCGTCCTCGGGCCGGCACCCGGGCTCACGCTGCCGCGCGGCGCCTCGGCGGGCGTGTTCCTCGCCCTGGCCAACGCCGGCGCCCCGGACCGGCTGATCAGCATCACCGCGCCGGGCTCGGCCAACTCGGTCCAGGTGCCGGCCGGGGGCATCTTCGTGGGCCGCCAGCAGTCGCTGCTCCTCACCGGCCCGGCCCCCCGCGTGCTGCTCGTGCACCTCACCAGGACCCTCAACGGCGGGCAGTGGGTCCGGCTGAACATGGAGTTCCAGAACGCGGGGCACGTGTCCCTGATGGTCCCGGTGATGCCGCGGACCGCGTCCTACGGCACCTACTCGCCGGCGCCGCTGTTCCTGCACCCGAAGGTCACGCCGTCCCCGGTGCTGCCCAGCACTCCGTCTCCCACGCCAAGCTCCTAGCAGGAATTACGCCACCGCGTGCGGCCCGGGCACCGGTGCTGTGGGGGTCGCGTGGCGGCCGGCGGCGCTGTCCGCCCGGCGTCCGGCCGGCCGTCGCGGCCGGTCGGCCGTCGTGCGGCCGGCCAGGGATCGCGCGGCCGGGCCCGGGGGCTCAGTCGCCGGGCTCGAACTTGTAGCCAAGCCCGCGGACCGTGATGATGTGCCGCGGGCTGCCCGGGTCGGTCTCGATCTTGGCCCGCAGCCGCTTGATGTGCACATCCAGGGTCTTGGTGTCGCCCACGTAGTCCGCGCCCCAGACCCGGTCGATGAGCTGCATCCGCTGCAGCACCCGGCCGACGTTGCGCAGCAGCACCTCGAGCAGCTCGAACTCCTTGAGCGGCACCTGGATCTGCTCGCCGCGCACGGTCACCACGTGCCGGTCCACGTCCATCCGGACCGGACCGGATTCCAGGGTCGAGCCACCGGGCTCGTCCGGCTCGCCGCGCCGCCGGAGCACCGCGCGCATCCTGGCGACCAGTTCCCGGGAGGAGAACGGCTTGGTGACGTAGTCGTCGGCGCCGAGTTCCAGGCCGACCACCTTGTCGATCTCGCTGTCCTTGGCGGTGAGCATGATCACCGGAACGTTGGAGCGCTCGCGCAGCGTCCGGCACACCTCGCTGCCGGGCAGGCCGGGCAGCATGAGGTCGAGCAGCACCAGATCGGCACCGTGCCGGTCGAAGGCCTCGATCGCGTCCGGCCCCGTCGGGCAGACCGCGACCTCGAAGCCCTCGCGGCGCAGCATGTAGGACAGCGCGTCGCTGAAGGATTCCTCGTCCTCGACCACCAGCACCCGGGTCACTTGACCGCCTCCCTGACATGCTGCGCATGACCGCCGGCCGAGCGGCCGCCCGCGGTCGGGGGTTTGTTCACGATGGGCATCTGCAGGGTGAAGGTGGACCCGACGCCTTCCTCGCTCCACACCGTCACCTTGCCGCGGTGCGCGGCCATCACGTGCTTGACGATCGCCAGCCCGAGCCCGGTCCCGCCGGTGGCCCTCGACCGGGCGGGGTCCACCCGGTAGAACCGCTCGAAGATCCGCTGCAGGTCGCGCTCGGGGATGCCGATCCCCTGGTCGGCGACGCTGATCTGGGCCGCACGGGCGTCCCGGGACGCCGAGATCATCACCCTGGTCTTGTCCGGGCTGTAGGCGATCGCGTTCTCCAGCAGGTTGCGCAGCGCGGTCACCAGGAGGTCCTCGTCGCCGAGCACGGCCACGCGCTCCTCGCAGACGGCGGCGAGTTCGATGCCGCGGGCGCTCGCCTTCATCCGGACCCGGTCCACCGCCTCCGCGACGACCGAACTCAGATCCACGACGATCGGGTCGGGCATGGGCTCGGCCGCCTGGATGCGCGACAGCGTGATCAGGTCCTGGACCAGGTAGGTCAGCCGGGAGGCCTCCTGGCGCATGCGCCCCGCGAACCGCCGCACCGCCTCCGGGTCGTCGGCCGCGTCCTCCATGGTCTCGGCGAGCAGGGCGAGCGCGCCGACCGGCGTCTTCAGCTCGTGGCTGATGTTGGCGACGAAGTCCCGCCGGACCTCCTCCACCCGCCGGCTTTCCGTCTGGTCCTCGGCGAGCAGCAGGATGAGGCCCTCGGAGCCCAGCGGGGCGACCCGCACGGCGAAACTGGTCCGGCGGCCGCCGAACGAGCTGCCGGACAGGTCGACCTCCCCCTCGCGGGTCTGCCCGTCCCGCCGGACCTGCCGGACCAGGGCGAGCAGTTCACCGACCATGAGCTGGCCGTCTTTGACCAGGCCGAACGCGCGGGCCGCCTCGCTGGCCATGAGCACCTTGTCGGCGTAGTCGAGCACCACGGCGGAGGAGGAAAGCACGGAAAGGACGGACGCCACGCCCGGCGGCAGCTTGGTCGCGCGCGGCCGGTCCGCGGCGGGCTCGCGATCAGCGATGCGCCCGCGAGCGGTCACCAGCCGGCCCTTGCCGTGGCGGGGCGAGATGCTGGCGCCAGGTCACCAACACTAGCCGTCACGTGCACACTCACGCCTCGATGGTATGCGCAGAACCCTCAGGGCGTCTCTGGCCGGTATCCGCTGCGCGGGCCTGTTCCCCAGGTATTCATAAACCAGTAACCAACCGGCCATATTGGGTCTCCCCGGACATAACCCGCGATTCGGGTTACCCGGGGCGGGGGCCCGCGCCGGTCAGCGCCCCTGGTTGCGCACCGCTTCGGCGGCCTTGGCCGCCGCGGCCGGGTCAAGGTACCGGCCGCCGGGGACCTTGGGCCGGAAGCTCCCGTCCAGCTCGTACAGGAGCGGGATGCCGGTGGGGATGTTCAGCCCGGAGATCTCCGCGTCGCCGATCTCGTCGAGATGCTTGACCAGGGCGCGCAGCGAGTTGCCGTGCGCGACCACGAGGACCGTGCGGCCCGCCGCGAGATCGGGCACGACCGCGTCGTACCAGTACGGGAGCATCCGGTGCAGCACGTCGGCGAGGCACTCGGTGCGCGGCAGCAGTTCGGGCGGAAGGTTGGCGTAGCGGGGGTCGGACGCCTGGGAGAGCGGGTGGTCGTCGGGCAGCGGCGGCGGCGGCACGTCGTAGGACCGGCGCCACACCATGAACTGCTCGTCGCCGAACTCCTCGCGGGTCTGCGCCTTGTTCTTGCCCTGCAGCGCGCCGTAGTGACGCTCGTTCAGCCGCCAGGACCTGGCCACCGGGAGCCAGAGCAGACCGGCCTCCTCCAGCGCCAGGTTGGCCGTCTGGATGGCCCGGGTCAGCACCGAGGTGTGCACGATCTCCGGACGCAGGCCGTGGTCCCGCAGCAGCGTGCCGCCGGCGACGGCCTCCCGGGCGCCCGAGTCCGACAGCCCGATATCCACCCACCCGGTGAACAGGCCTTCCGCGTTCCAAGCGCTTTCGCCGTGCCTGAGCAGCACCAGTGTGGACATGGCCGAGAGCCTATCCGCCCCGGGCCGCGGCCGCCGCGACGGAACCGCGGTGCCGCCAGGCCACCGGGGGGCCGCTCCCCCGGGCTAACACGGCCAAGGCCCGGTGACGAAGGAACGGGGCCTTGAGCCACCGGGGGGTTCCGGGGGGGGCGCCCCCCGGGCTGACACCGCCGGGAACACGTGGTGCGGCTGTGTGGTTCCCTCTGGCGGGTACACGTGACGCGGCCCCGAGGTCGCCCGTTCCGGAGGTGGATGCCTGTGCCGCGACGGGTCCCCAGGCGGATCGCGACCATCAGCGTTCATACCTCCCCGCTCGAGCAGCCGGGTACCGGCGATGCGGGCGGCCTCAACGTCTACGTGGTCGAGGTGGCCAAGCGAATGGCCGCCCGCGGCGTGGAGGTGGAGATCTTCACCCGGGCGGTGTCCCGCGACGCCGCGCCGGTGCACGAACTGGTGCCTGGGGTGCTGGTCCGGCATGTGCAGGCGGGCCCGTTCGAGGAACTTGACAAGGCCGACCTGCCCGCCCAGCTCTGCGAGTTCTCCCTGGGAGTGCTGCGTACCGAGGCCGCCTACGCCCCGGGCCGGTACGACCTGGTGCACGGTCATTACTGGCTGTCCGGTCACGTCGGCGCGGTCGCCAAGGAGCGCTGGGGCGTGCCGTTCGTGCAGTCCATGCACACCCTCGGCAAGGTCAAGAACGCCGCGCTCGCCCGTGGCGACATGCGGGAGCCGGACACCCGGCTGCGCGGCGAGTCGGACGTGGTCGCCTCGGCGGACCGGCTGGTGGCGAACACCGAGGAGGAAGCCCGCCAGCTCGCCGGGCTCTACGGAGCGGACCCGGCCAAGATCTGGACCGTGAACCCCGGGGTGGACCTCTCGATCTTCCGGCCCGGCCCGGCCGCGGCGGCCAGGCGCCGCCTGGGCCTGCCGGAGGAAGGCCAGGTCATCGTGTTCGCGGGCCGGATTCAGCCGCTGAAGGCGCCGGATGTGGTGCTGCACGCCGCCGCGGAGCTGATCCGGAGCGACCCGGCGCTGGCGGCCACCCTCACGGTTGCCTTCGTGGGCGGCCCGAGCGGCACCGGCCGGGCCGACCCGGACCAGCTCACCGAGGCCTCGCAGGCGCTGGGGATCGGCGATGTGGTGCGGGTGGAACCGCCGTGCCCGCAGCCGGAACTCGCCGACTGGTACCGCGCCGCCACGGTGGTCATGGTCCCGTCCTACTCCGAGTCGTTCGGCCTGGTGGCCGTCGAGGCACAGGCCTGCGGCACCCCGGTGGTCGCGGCGTCGGTGGGCGGCCTGCGCACCGCCGTGCAGGACGGTGTCTCGGGAATCCTCGTCGAAGGGCACGACCCGGCCGGTTACGCGGCGGCGCTGCGCCGGTTGTTCGGCTCGCCGGGCCTGCGGGCCAGGCTGTCCGCGGGCGCGGTCGAGCATGCCAGCCGGTTCGGCTGGGGTAACACGGTAGACCGCCTGCTCACCGTGTACAGCGGTGCCATGAGTGCGCCAACGGAGGGTACCGCCGCGCTGGCAGGATAGCCCCTATGAGGTGGCAGTGCTTTCCCGGGGGAGCGACCCCCCGGACCCCCGAGGCGCCGATGACGCCTGGCCGGCAAGCCGGCAGGCCCCATCGCGCGTGCTGGCCCGGGCAGCGACCCCGGGTATCCCCGATTGCCCGCGGCCGTGACTGAGCCGCCGGCGGCTCAGGCGGCCGCGACGGCCGCCGTGGAGGCGGCCCTGGCGGAGCTTGGCCTGGTGGCCGAGAACCCGGCCCCGGGCAGCTACCTGGTCCGGCTCGAAGGCCAGCGCAAGCTCGCGACGATGACGTGGCTCATCGTCGGCGCGCACAGCCTGCACGTGGAGGCGTTCTTCTGCCGCCAGCCCGACGAGAACCATGCCTCGTTCTACCGGTTCCTGCTGGAGCGCAACGGCCGGATGTACGGGGTGCACTTCGCCGTGGACGAGCGGGGGGATGTCTACCTGACCGGCCGTCTGCCGCTGGCGTCGGTCTCCACCGAGGAGATCGACCGGGTGCTCGGCTGCGTGCTCAGCTACTCCGACGACAACTTCAACCCGGCACTGGCGATCGGCTTTGAATCCTCGATCCGCCGGGAGTGGGCGTGGCGGATCAAGCGCGGGGAGAGCACCGCGAACCTCCGCGCCTTCGCCCGCTTCGCGGCCCCCACCACTGATAAGAGCGGCGGTTGAGGCCGGCGCCCAGGCGCAGCCCGGCCGGCGCTAGCTCCTGACGAGGCGGGTGATGGCCGCGGCGGATCCGGCCGGCCCGGCGCCAGCCCCGGCCGCCGGGCGCTGCTGCCGGGTATCGCGGGGCATGGCAGGCTATCGCCGTGGACAGTCGGACAGGTCCCCTGGCGGGGGTCAAGGTCATCGAGGTGGCGAGCCTGGCACCGGCGCCGTTCGGCTGCATGGTGCTGGCCGACCTGGGCGCGGACGTATTGCAGATCGACCGCCCGGATCGCTCGGGCCGGCAGCAGTTGCCGCCGGTGGATCCGCTGCGCCGCAGCCGCCGGTCGATCCGGCTGGACCTGAAGAACCCGGCGGGCGTGGACATCCTGCTCCGCCTGGTGGCAGGCGCCGATGTGCTGGTGGAGGCGTTCCGGCCGGGGGTGGCGGAACGGCTCGGCTTCGGGCCCGGCGTCTGCGCCGAGCGGAACCCCCGGCTGATCTACGCCCGGATGACCGGCTGGGGGCAGGACGGCCCGCTGGCCGGGACGGCCGGCCACGACATCGACTACATCGCGGTGTCCGGCACCCTGGAGCCCATCGGGCGGGAAGGCGAGCGCCCGGTCCCGCCGCTGAACCTGATCGGCGATTTCGGCGGCGGCGGCATGCTGCTGGTGATCGGGGTGCTCGCCGCGCTGCTGGAGCGTGAGCGGTCCGGCCTCGGCCAGACCCTCGACGTGGCGATGGTGGACGGTTCTGCGATGCTCGCGTCTTTCCTCTACGGGCTGCGCGCGGCGGGCGGCTGGCAGGATGGGCGGGGCACCAACGTGCTGGATGGCGGGGCACCGTTCTACGACACCTACACCACGGCCGACGGGCGGCACATGGCGGTGGGCGCGCTGGAGCCGAAGTTCTACGCCGAGTTGCTGGCCGGCCTCGGCCTGGACGAGGCCGGGCTGCCCGCGCAGTACGACCGGTCCGGCTGGCCGGAGTTGCGGGCCCGGTTCACCGAGGCGTTCGCCGGGCGCACCCAGGCGGAGTGGGCGGCGGCCTTCGCGGGCTCGGACGCCTGCGTGGCACCCGTGGTCAGCCCCGGGGATGCCCCGGCCCACCCGCACAACGCCGCGCGCGGCACCTTCATCGACGTCGGCGGCGTCATCCAGCCGGCCCCGGCGCCCCGGTTCGGCCGCACCCCCGGCGGCCCGCCGTCGCCTCCGGTCCGGCCTGGCAGCAACACCAGGGAGGTGCTGGCCGGCCTCGGCCTGACCCCGGCCGAGATCGCCGACCTGCAGGACCGCGGCGCGGTGAGCTGACGGCCACAGCGGGGCCCCCTCAACTTTGCTCTCCCGTGTGCGGCGTCTAGCCTTGATCTCGCAACCGAGATGAGGGAGGTGCGGTCGTGCTCAGCGATCCATGCAGTACAACCACGGCGGGCGCGGCTGTCACCAGGAGCCGGGCCGCCAGATGCTGCCCGATCCGATTCCCACGCCTGCCGGGCCCTCCCGGGTAGCCACCCGGATCGGCCGGCGGTCCAGGAGGTTGCTGTGTCCGACCGGCGTTTTCCTTCCCTGCCCCGGGGGCCGGCCCCGCGGGCCAGAAACGGTCACCGCAGTGCGCCGGCCCACCTGTTCGAGGCCTACTCGCAGCGGCTCATGACCTCCCGGCAGGTACGGCAGAACATCATCTCGCTCGTCGGCCTGGACGGCGCCCCGGTGCTGAACCAGTCCGGCGAGGAGGTGGGCCGCCTCGTCGACCTGGTGGCACGGGTGCATGGCGGCGACGACTACCCGGCGGTCACCGGGATGGTGGTCCGGGTCGGCCGCCGGCACGCCTACCTGGACGCCGCCGCCATCGACCACGCGGACCGGCGTTCGATCACGCTGCGGACCGCCCGGCTGGACCTGCGCGAGTTCGCCCGCAGGGAGGGCGAGGTGCTGCTGGCCAGGGACATCCTCGACCACCAGCTCGTGGACACCGACGAGGTCCAGGTGATCCGGGCGGCCGACCTGTACCTCGCCCAGGTCGGCGACCAGGTGCGGCTGGTCGGCGTGGACGTGAGCCTGCAGACCCTGCTGCGGCGGCTCGGCCCCAAGCGGTTCCGGTGGCACCCCACCCCGGACCGGGTGATCGACTGGGCCGCGGTCGAGTCGTTCGGCGAGGACTCGCCCGAGGAACCCGCCGCGATGAAGCTGCGCACCCCGAGTTCGGCGCTGCGCCGGCTGCGCCCGGCGGAACTCGCCGACGTGCTGGAGGGGCTGGGCCGGTCCGGGCGCAAGGAGCTGCTCGCCAGCCTGGACCAAGAACTGGCGGCGGACGCGCTGGAGGAGATGGAGCCCGACGAGCTGACCGCGCTGCTGCGCGAGATGGAACCCGCGCAGGCCGCCGACCTGGTCGCGGCGATGGAGCCCGACGAGGCCGCCGAGGCGCTCCGTGAGCTGCCCGAAGAGGAGCAGGCGCAGTTGCTCGCCCGGATGGAGCCGGCCACCCAGCGGGAACTCGCCCGGCTGCTCGGCTACGCCCCCGACGAGGCGGGCGGCGTGATGACCACGGTGCTCGCCTGCGCCGAGCCGCACGAGACCGTCGAGGAGGTCCGGAAGCGGCTGGTCAAGCTGGCCAAGCACCAGACGGAAATCGACTCGGTGGCCGTGCTCGACGCCGAGGGGCGGCTCATCGGCGACGTCTCCGCGTTCGACCTGCTGGTCAACAAGGCCGGCAAGCAGCTCGCGGAGATCATCGACCCGGAGAACCCGCCGGTCACGCTGCGTCCCGACGCGGACATCGACACGATCGCCACCGAGATGGTCGAGTCGCGGCGCTCGTCGCTGCTGGTGGTGGACGACGACGGCAAGCCGCTGGGCCGGATCCTGTCCGACGACGTGCTGGACGCACTGGTGCCCGGGCACGGCCGGCTGCACTTCCCGAGGCTGCTGCAGTGACCGGCGCACACGAGGAGGCCCCGGCCCAGGGGCCGACGGCCACGCCGGAGCAGGAGGCGGCCGGGGACGTGGCGCCGGAGCAGGAGGCAGCCGGGGACGCGGCGCCGGAGCGGACGGCGCGCCAGGAGCGGAAGGCGGCGGCCGCCCTGGCGGCACGGGCCCGGCAGGAGGCGGGAGCCCGGGCGACGGGCGGGCGGGCGGCCCAGTCCTGGGCGGGCCTGACCACCCGCACCCGGATCCGCCTCGGCGGGGTCCGGCTGACCCGGGTGCGCAAGAGCCGGATCTTCCTGTTCCTGGCGATCCTGGGGCCCGGCGTGGTGGCCGCCAACGCCGGGAACGACGCGGCCGGCATCGCCACCTACGCCTCCGCGGGCTCCCAGTTCGTCTACCGGACCCTGTTCTTCATGGTGCTCGTCACCGTCGCGCTCGTGCTGGTGCAGGAGATGGCGGTGCGGCTGGGCACCTATACCGGCAAGGGCCTGGCGGCGCTGATCAGGGAGCAGTTCAGCCTGCGGTTCACCGCGCTGGCGCTGGGCTGCGTGCTGCTGGCCAACACCGGGCTCGTCGTGTCGGAGTTCGCCGGCATCGGCGCCGCGTTCGGGCTGCTCGGCGTCAGCCGGTACATCATCATCCCGATCGCGGCGGTGGCCATCTGGGCGCTGGTGCTCTTCGGCTCCTACCGGTACGCGGAGCGGATCTTCCTGATCATGTCGCTGGCGTTCCTCGCCTACCCGATCGCGGCGGTGCTCGGCAACCCGGACTGGTCCCAGGTCGGGCAGAACCTGGTGATACCTCACTTCGAGTACAGCAGGGCCTACCTGCTGCTCGGCGTGGCACTGATCGGGACCACGGTGAGCCCGTACATGCAGCTTTACGCGGCCGCCGGCGTGGTGGACAAGGGCGCCGACCCGGCGGACTACCCGCGGGCGCGGATCGACGCGATCTCGGGCGCGGTCTTCGCCTGCATCGTCTCGGTCACGATCATCATCGCGACCGCCACCGCGATCGGCGGGAAGGGGCCGCTGACCTCGGCGGCCGAGGCGGCCCAGGCGTTGCGGCCGGTCGCCGGGTCCGCGGCCGAGGGGCTGTTCGCGCTCGGCCTGATCGGCGCGTCCGCACTGGCCGGGGCGGTGGTCCCGCTGTCCAGTGCCTATGCGATCAGCGAGGCGGTCGGCGTGGAGCGGTCGGTGTCCCGCCGGTTCACCGAGGCGCGGCTCTTCCTCGGGCTGTTCACCGTGCAGGTCATCATCGGCGCCTCGCTAGCGATGACCCACGTCAACCTGATCTCCCTGCTGATCGGCACCCAGGTGCTGCAGGGCATCGTCACCCCGGTCATCCTCATCTACATCCTGATCCTCACCAGCCGCCGCAGTGTGCTGGGCAAGGCCGTGAACAAGCCGGTGTTCCAGGCCGTCGCCGGACTCTGCGTGATCGGCATCTCCGCGATGAGCCTGCTCCTGCTCAGCACCACCATCCTCGGCTTCTTCGGCATCGGATAGCCCGGAATCGCAGGAACGGCAAGCGCCGCGCCCGCAGCCACCAGGGCAGGGCTTCACGACGAAGGAACGGGGGCCTTGGCCAGGCCTCGCGGATCGCCCCCCCAGCACCGCGCGGCTGTCAGGCCAGGTTGTGCCGGCCGGCCTTCACGTCAGCGATGAAAGCCCGCCATCCGGCCGATTCCACGGTCAGTACGGGGCCGTGCGGGTCTTTGGAGTCTCGGACAGCGACGGTGCGCGGGAGGTTGCGCGCGACCTCAACGCAGTCAGCGCCGCCGTTACCGCTGTAGCTGGACTTATGCCACAAGGTGCCGACTTCGACGCAGTTGCTGCCGCCGCTGCCGCTGTAGCTGGACTTACGCCAGCGCCACTCTAGGTTTTCCATTTCTCATCAGCCACTTTCAAAATCAGGTCTCGTGAGGCGTCACGCGGCAGCGCATCCCCGCGCACCCGGTCGAAGGCTACCGCCGCCTTGCGCACCAATGACCGCTTCTCTGTCGTCTGGTCCTCGATACCAACCATCTGCAGAGTCTCGGGCATCCCGTCCGCAGCAGCGATGTAGAACGCGCCGCCCAGCCCGGCGTTCGCCCCGTTGCTGGCCGGCACCACCTGCACAACTACGTAAGGCCGCTCGGACAGTTCCGCGACATGCACAAGCGCATCGTGCATCACCTGCGGTGAGCCGATGAGACGGTGCAGCACCGCCCTGACGGATGCGATCGTGTCCGCAGTGCACGATGTCGAGCAGGTGCCGGGACTGCGTGTGGTAGGAGCGGGCCAGGACGACCTGGTGACCATGCTTGGTCAGGCGACGAAGCGGTAGCCCATGCCGGACTCGGTGAGCAGGTAACGCGGCCGGGATGGCTCGGGCTCCAGCTTGCGGCGCAACTGGGCCACATAGACCCGCAGGTAGTTGCTCTCGGTTTCATACGAAGGGCCCCATACCTCCTGGAGCAACTGCCGCTGCGTGACCAGGCGGCCCCGGTTCCGCACCAGGACCTCGAGGAGCTGCCACTCCGTGGGGGTCAGCCGCACGTCGTCCCCGCCGGCCCGGGTGACCCGCTTGGTCCCGAGGTCGACGGTGAAGTCCTCGGTCTTGACCACCGGCTCGTCGGGGGCGGGCGAGGCGCGGCGGATGGCGGCGCGGAGCCGGGCGAGCAGCTCGTCCATGCCGAACGGCTTGGTCACGTAGTCGTCCGCGCCCGCGTCGAGCGCGGCCACCTTCTGGCTCTCGTGCCCCCAGACCGACAGCACGATGATCGGCGTCGAGGCCCAGCCCCGGACACCCCGGATGACCTCGGTGCCGTCCATGTCGGGCAGCCCGAGGTCGAGGATCACCACGTCGGGACGGTCGCGGGCCACGGCGGCGAGCCCGGACGCGCCGTCGCTGGCCGTGCTGACCTGGTAGTTGCGCGCGGCGAGGTTGATCCGCAGCGCCCTGAGGATCGACGGCTCGTCGTCGACGACCAGCACCCGGGTCAAGAGTCGGCGCCCTGCATGGACTCGGCACCGGCGGTCGCGACCGGCAGCGTGATCCGGACGGTGAGCCCGCCGCCCGGGGTGTCGGCCGCCACGATGGCGCCGCCCATGGCCTCGGTGAAGCCCTTGGCCACCGCGAGGCCCAGGCCCACCCCGACCTTCTTGTCGTCGAACCGCTGGAACGGCTCGAAGATCCGCGCCTTCAGCTTGTCCGGCACGCCGGGCCCGTGGTCGACCACCTCGATCACGACGCTGCTCCGCTCCCGGTGGGCCTGCAGGGACGGCGGCAGGGAGGGCGGCGAGTGGTGCAGCGCGTTGGAGAACAGGTTGGCCAGCACCCGCTCGAGCAGGCCGGGGTCGGCGAGGACCATGGCCATCCCGTCGGGCACCTCCAGGCGCAGGTCGGCCGGGGCGTCGAGGCCGCGCAGCGCGACCGGCGCCACCTCGTCGATCGTGATGGGCCGCAGGAACGGCTGCAGCGAGCCGGTGTGCAGGCGGCTCATGTCGAGCAGGTTGCCGATGAGCCCGTCCAGCCGGTCCGCGTTCTCCTCGATCGTGGCGAGCAGCACCTGCTGGTCGGATTCTGTCCAGGTGACGTCGGTCTGGCGGAGGCTGCTGACGCTGGCCTTGATCGAGGCCAGCGGGGTGCGCAGGTCGTGGCTGACCGCGGCGAGCAGCGCGGTCCGCATCCGGTTGCCCTCGGCCAGCGCCTCCGCCTGGGCGGCCTGGGTGCGCAGCCGCTCCCGGTCCAGTGCCGCGGCGGCCTGGGCCGCGAAACCGGCCAGCAGGCCGGCCGCGATCGGGGCGGGCTGGCCGCTCACCTCGAGCGCCAGGTCGGTACGCACGTCGACCCTGGTGGCGGGCGCCGCCTGGTCGGGATCACCGCCGCTGGCAGCGATCCTGACCCAGTGGCCGCCGACGTGCTCGAGCAGTTCGGCCTGGCCGCCCAGGGTCACCACGAGATGGTCGAGCACCTCCGCTGGAGTGTCCGCGCCGCCGAGCACCGTCTGCGCCAGCGTCAGCAGCAGCCTGGCTTCCTCCCGGCTGCGGGCGGCCTGGCCGGCCCGGCTGGCGGCGAGGTGGACCACGCTGCTGACCAGCATCGCGACCGTGACGAACAGCAGCAGCGCGAGCAGGTTGTCCGGCTTGTCGATGGTGAACGTGTGCAGCGGCGGGGTGAAGTACCAGTTGAGCAGGAGGCTGGCGGACGCGGCGCCGAGCACGGCGGGCCAGAAGCCGCCGATCACCGCGAGCGCGACGACCGCCACCAGGTAGATGAGCAGGTCATCGGTCAGGTTCAGGTGGTTCCTCGACAGGGCGAGCAGCAGGGTCAGCAGGGGCAGGCCGGCGGCGGCGACCAGGACCCCGGTCAGCGCGCGGCGGGCGCCGACGGCGTAGGCCGCCTTGGCCAGCACCGAACTGGGCTCGGCTGCTGGCCGGCTGCCCGCCGCCAGGCCGCGATCATCCCGGCCGGCCGCGGCGCCCGCGCCCCGCAGCCCGGCATCATTACCCACGCCTTCCAGTATGTGCCCGTCCGCCGACCGGCGCAGTAGCAGGCCGAGGCCGCCTGCGGCCAGCACGCAGGCGGCCATGACGATGGCGGACCGCCCGGCGAACGGGCCGGTGACCCGCAGCTGCCCATAGGGCGGGTGGGAGAACCCCACGGCGGTGAGCCAGCCGACGACGCCGAGCGGGATCGCCGCGAGCGGCTCGGCGACGAAGGACAAAACGGTCACCACGGCCGCGGCCGCGATCAGCACCACGGTCGGCGGGAACCAGGCGTGCAGGGCGGCCGCCAGGGTGCCGAGCGCGAAAAGCGCACCGAAGCCCGTCACCAGAGCGAACGGTGCCGCGAATCCTTGCTGCCTTGAACTTCTCATCTCGTAACGAGTCAATCCCCGGAAGCGGGGAAAGTTAATGATCTTGATAGATCCTTAACGCCCAGGTCAGCAGTCTTGACGCCGCCTTAGCGGCCCAGAGGGAGGGGCGCGCATAGCGTCGAGGGAGCGATCAGAGCGGCTCCGGTCAGGTCCGTGGCGCGAAGCTGACCGGACCCCCGATCGCGGCCGTCGCGCCCTTGGCCGGGCGGGCCGGCCAGGCACCGATGAGGGCCCGGGCCTGGGCCCTCGAGGACGGAGGGGAAGAGGTGGCGCTGCGCAAGGCGGCTGCACTCCTTGACGGAGCGGCCGGGGGTGACCTCCCGGAGAGCTTCTGGTACTCCGTGAAGCGGCGCCTCCTCGGCCCCCCGATGGTCAACGAGCAGCTTAAGGACGAGCGCCTGTCCAGGCCGCTCGCACTGGGCGTGCTTTCCTGCGACGGCATCTCCTCGGCCGCCTATGGCACCGAGGAGATCCTCATCGAGATGGTGCCGATAGTCGGGGTGGCGGCGTTCAGCCTCATCCTCCCGATGACGCTGGTGATCCTGATCGGCATCGCGCTGGTGGTGCTGTCCTACCGCGAGGTGGTCACCGTCTACACCCGGGCTGGCGGCTCCTACGTGGTTGCCAGGGAGAACTTCGGGCCGCGCGTCGCCCAGGTCGCGGCGGTGGCACTGCTCATCGACTACGTGGTCACCGTCGCGGTGCAGACCGCCGCCGGGAGCGCGGCGATCGTGTCCGCGTTCCCCCAGCTGGCCCATGTCGGCGGATTGTCGGCCCCGACCGTCCTGCTGGTCATCTCCGTGGTCGCGGTGCTGATCATGTGCTACGGCAACCTGCGCGGCGTCAGGGAGGCGGGCAAGACCTTCGCGCTGCCCACCTACCTGTTCTCCGGCTCGGTCGCCCTGATGATCGTCGCAGGCCTGGTCCGTCAGGCGCTCGGGAACCTCCACCACGTCCACAGCTACCAGGGCGCTCCCTATGTGCTCGGGCACAACACCGGCAGCCTGATAAGCATCGGGCTGATCTACATGCTGCTGCGGGCCTTCGCGAACGGCGGTTCTTCCCTCACCGGGATCGAGGCGGTGTCCAACGCGGTCAGCGCGCTGCGCCCGCCGGAGGGCCGCAACGCCCGCCAGATACTGATGATGCAGGGATCCATCGTGGCGTTCCTCATCGCGGGCATCTCCTGGTTCGCGCACGTCACGCACGCGACGCCCTATCAGGCAGGCGTGCCGACCGTGCTCGCGCAAGAGGCTGACGTGATCTTCGGCCAGTCGGCCCACTTCATGTTCTACGTGGTCCAGGCGGCTACCGCATTCATCCTGTTCACCGGCGGGAACACCAGCTTCAGCGGGTTCCCCTTCCTGGCCAGCTTCGTGGCCGAGGACTCGTTCCTGCCCCGCTGGCTGGCCAAGCGCGGCCACCGGCTGGTGTTCTCCAACGGCATCATCGTCCTCACCGCCGTCTCGCTGATCCTGCTCATCGTCTTCGGCGCCACGGTGAACGCCCTCGTCCCGCTGTATGCGATCGGCGTGTTCACCGGCTTCGCCATGGCCGGCTTCGGCATGGCCAGATACCACACCCGTGCCAAGGAAGCGGGGTGGCGGCGGCGGCGGGTCATCAACCTGGTCGGCGGGGTATACACCGCCGTCGTGGTCGCCGTCTTCGCGGTGGTGAAGTTCACCGAGGGCGCCTGGGTGATCGTGATCCTGTTCCCGCTGCTGGTCTATGCGCTGATCCAGGTCAACCGCAGGTACCGGATGGAGGCGGAGGTCCTGGAGAACATCGGCGGGCGCAAGGCCCCGGACCCGCCGAACTACACCCGCCGGACCGTGCTGGTGTTCGTGGACGAGTTCAACCTGGCGACGATCGCCGCGCTGCGCTACGCCCGCGGCCTGCGGCCCACCGGGCTGCGCGCGGTGCACTTCGTGATCGACACCGACCGGGCCAAGGAGCTGCGCGAAGCCTGGCTCCGCGCGGATCGTGGCATCCCGCTCGACCTCGTGGACTGTGCGGACCGGCGGCTGACCCGGGCCGCCGCGGAACTGGTTACGGAGGAAGCCTGCGAGCCAGGCACCCACGTCACCGTGGTCCTGCCCCGGCGGAGCTATCCGCCGCTGCTCGGCCGGCTGCTGCACGACCAGACCGCGGACAAGATCGCCAGGGTGGTGAGCCGGATTCCGCGCTCCGCCGCCACCATCATCCCGTTCGATGTGGAGGCCCGCCTGGACGTGCTGCATGAACGGCAGACCCGCCAGACCGTCAAGGCCCCGCTGCCGGAAGCGAAGATCCTCGAGCACGAGCGGCCCGCCGTACGGCCGGGAGTCACCCCGATCGGCTCTGTGGCCAGGAACGGCCGGGCCACGGTGGAAGGGCGGGTGCACAGCCTGGAGATCAGGCCGGTGGAGCACAGCTGCGTGCTTGCCTGCCAGGTGGTCGACGCCACCGGCGAGATCACCGCGCTCTTCTACGGGCGCACCCACATCCCGGGCGTGGAGCCCGGGATCATGATCCAGCTCCGCGGCCGAGTGGGGGTGAAAGGTACCGGCACGGTCATGGTGAACCCCGCATACGAGCTCCTGTCGTAAGACACGCTCGGTCTACCGGCGGCAGCGTCACGCCGCAGCCGCCTTCCGAAGCCGGGACGGCCCCCCGGGGCCGGCCGGCCGCGCGGGAGGCAGTGCGTTAGTTCCGTTATGCCCCATGGACAAACCGCAGGCGAACGATGGTATGAAGGCCACGAGAGCACTTGCGATCGACGGGACAGTGGGACGTGGCCATTCGCAACGCAGTCGATTTCCTGGGCGGCAGCGGTGACCTGCCCGAAGGCTTCTGGTACTCGGTAAAGCGCCGCCTGCTCGGCCCGCCGATGGTCAACGAGGAGCTACGGCACCAGCGGCTGTCCAAGCTCCTGGCACTGGGCGTGCTCTCCCCCGACGGCATCTCCTCCTCCGCCTACGGCACCGAGGAAATCCTCATCGCGCTGCTGCCGCTGGCCGGGCTCGCGGCCTTCACGATCATCCTGCCGATGACCCTGGTGATCCTCGTGGTCATGGTGCTGGTGGTGCTGTCCTACCGCGAAGTGGTGATGGTCTACATCAGGCCCGGCGGTTCCTATGTCGTGGCCAGGGAGAACTTCGGGCCCAAGATCGCCCAGATCGCGGCCGTGGCGCTGCTCATCGACTATGTGGTCACCGTCGCCGTGCAGACCGTGGCAGGGACGGCGGCGGTGGTCTCCGCGGTCCCCGCCCTCGGGCCGTACACCCTGGAGATCACCATCGGCGTGATCATGCTCATGTGCTACGGCAACCTGCGCGGGATCAAGGAAGCGGGCCGTGCGTTCGCGATACCCACCTACCTGTTCACCGGGTCTGTCGTCCTGATGATCCTCGTCGGCCTTGCCCGCGAGATCTTCGGTGACCTGCCGAAGTACGTGCCGCATGCGCTGCCCGACCACTACCCCATCGGCAGCGGCACCGCGAGCCTGCTCAGCTTCGTGATGATTTTCACGTTGCTGCGCGCGTTCGCGAACGGCGGTGCGTCGCTGACCGGCATCGAGGCGGTGTCGGACGCGGTGGGCGCGTTCCGGCCCCCGGAGGGGATCAACGCCCGCCGGGTCCTGGTGACCGAGGGGTGCATCCTCGGCTTCCTGGTGGCGGGGATCTCCTGGCTCGCCCACGCGACCTACGCGACCCCCCGCAAGGCCGGCTATCCCACCGTGCTGGCCCAGGAAGCGCAGCAGATCTTCGGGAACACCTTCTATGGCCACGCGCTGTTCCTGCTGGTGCAGGCCGCCACCATGCTGATCCTCTACACCGGCGGCAACACCAGCTTCAACGGGTTCCCGTTCCTGGCCAGCTATGTCGCCGGCGACGCGTTCCTGCCCCGCTGGCTGCTCAAGCGCGGGCACCGGCTGGTGTTCTCGAACGCGATCATCGGGCTGACCATCGTGTCCATAGCCCTGGTGATCATCCGGGGGGCGAACGTCAACAACCTGGTCCCGCTGTATGCCATCGGCGTGTTCACCGCGTTCACCATGGCCGGGTTCGGGATGGCGCGCTACCACCACCGGCGCAAGGAGCAGGGCTGGCGGCACAAGCTGGTCACCAACGCCGCGGCCGGCGGCCTGTCGGCGATCGTCGTCGCGATCTTCGCCGTGGTGAAGTTCACCGAGGGCGCCTGGATCGTGGTCGTGCTGTTCCCGATCCTGGTGTTCGCGCTGATCCGGCTGAACCAGGAATACCGGATGGAGGCCGAGGTACTGGAGCGGATCGGCGAGCGGAAGAAGCCGCCGGAGCAGCCCAACTACCCGCGGCGCACGGTGTACATCCTGGTGGACAGCTTCGACCTGGCAACGCTCGCGGCCATCCGCTACGCGCGCGGCCTGCGGCCGACCACGCTGCGCGCGGTCCACTTCGTCATCGACACCGCCGAGGCGGAGACGCTGCGCGAGGAGTGGACCCGCGCCGACCGCGGCATCGTGCTCGACTTCATCGACTGCCCGGACCGGCGGCTGGCCCGGGCCGCGGCCGAACTGGTCAGCGCCGAGGCCGCGCAGCCCGGCGTGCACGTCACCGCGGTGCTGCCCAGGCGCAGCTACTCGCCGCTGCTCGGGCGGCTGCTGCACGACCGTACCGCCGACAAGATCGCGGCCGTGGTGAGCCGCATCCCGCACTGTGCGGCCACGATCGTGCCCTTCGACGTGCGGAACCGCCTGGAGGTGCTGCGCACGCAGCCGAACGGCGGGACGGACGGGAAGGCCGTGGCCGCCGGAGCCGGCGGGAAGACGGCCCTGGCCGGGAAGACCGCGGACGGGAAGACGGCCGTGGCCGGGAAGACCGCGGACGGCAAGACGGCCGGCGGCAAGGTAGCGGACGGCACGGCGGCGGCGGACGGCAAGACGGGCACGGCCGGCGCCGGCCAGGCCGCGCCGGAGAGCTACCCGCCGGGAGCGGTGGCCGCCGGAGCGGGCGAGGCCGGTCGCGAGGACGGCCGGCCGGCCGCTCCGTCCCCGCCTGCCTCGGCCATGCGGGGGCTGCTGCCGGGCCGCCGCTTCCGGCAGCGGCGCGGCGCGGCCGCGCCGGACCCGGCCGGCCAGGCCGAGGCCAGCTACGAGCGGCCCGCCCCCTCGCCCGGGGTCAGGCCGATCGGCTCGATCCAGGCACCCGGGCGCGCCACCGTCGAGGGGCGGGTCCGCGCGGTGGAGATCCGGCCCGTGGAAAAGAACTCCGTGCTGGCCTGCGAGATCTCAGACTCGACCGGGGACCTGACCGCGCTGTTCTACGGGCGGTCGCACATCCCGGGCATCGTGTGCGGGTCCCGGGTCCGGTTCCGCGGTTCCGTCGGGATCCGGGACACCGGCCCCATCATGATCAACCCCGCCTACGAACTGCTCGCCGCCGGGGAGTCTCCGCCGAGCGGGGGATAACCCCGGTGCGGGTGCCCGGCCCGCCACGGACAGCGGCTCTAGCCTGGCAGTGACGGGACCCGGCACCGAAGGAAGGGGAACGGCAGCCATGGGAACCGGGCACGACCACGGGCCCGGCGCCGCGCTCACCGCGACGGGACGGCACCGGGGCCGGCTGGCCGCCGTGCTGGCCATCACCCTCGGGATCGCCGCGGCGGAGGTGGGCGGCGCCCTGGTGAGCGGTTCCCTGGTGCTGCTCGCCGACGCCGCGCACATGGCCGCCGACGCGGCCGGCGTCGGGCTGTCGCTGCTCGCCGCGTACGTGGCCGCCAGGCCCGCCACCGACCGGGCGACGTTCGGCTACGCGCGCGCGGAGATCCTGGCCGCCACGGTCAACGCGCTGCTGCTGCTCGGCATGGCGGTGTTCATCGGCGTCGAGGCGGCCCGCAGGCTGGCCGCGCCGCCCCCGGTCGAGCCCGGGGTGATGATCGTCTTCGGGGTTGTCGCGCTGGCCGGGAACGGCGTGTCCCTGCTCCTGCTGCGGCACGGGCAGGCGGAGAGCATGAACGTCCGCGGCGCCTTCCTCGAGGTCGCCTCGGACACCTTCGGCGCCGTCGCGGTGATCGTCACCGGGATCGTGGTGGCCACCACCGGGTTCACCCGGGCGGACCCCATCGCCTCGCTGGCGGTGGCCGTGCTCATCGTGCCGCGCACCTGGCGGCTGCTCAGGGACGCCGTGGACGTGCTGCTCGAGGCCAGCCCCCGGGGCATCGACCTGACCGAGGTCCGCACCCATCTGACCGCGCTCGACGGCGTGGTCGGCGTGCATGACCTGCATGCCTGGACCATCACCTCCGGGCTGCCGGTGCTGTCCGCGCACGTGGTGGTCGATCCGGGGGTGCTGGCCAACGGGCGCAGCGCGGCCATGCTCGACGCGCTCCAGGCGTGCCTGCACGGTCACTTCGACGTGGGTCACTCCACGTTCCAGCTCGAGCCGGCCAGCCACGCCGGGCATGAGCCATCGGTCTGCCTCTGACCCCGGAGTGGCGTATTTCCGCAAATCAGCGGGCCGCCGGACGCGAGCCGGCCGCCGCCGCGCGAGCCGGGCGGGCAGGTGCGGGCTGGAGCGAATTTGTACTAACCAGTAATATGTGGACAAGTCGCCACCCAGGGAGCCCCGCCGTGAGCACTTACGACGCCTACACCATCCCCGTCGAGCCCGGCACCTGGGACGTTCCCGCCGCCGGCGCCACCCGCTTCAGCTGGGAGTACGACGACGGCCGGCAGCGGCTGCTCGATCTGTACCAGCGGGGCAAGGACAAGCAGTGGGACGCCACCAAGCGGATCGATTGGGATCTGCCGGTGGACCCGAGCAACATCATGGAGACCCCGGACGAGTTCGTGCCCATCTACGGCTCGCGCCAGTGGGAGATCCTCAACGAGAAGGAGCGCGAGAACCTGGGCCACCACTTGGGTGCCTGGCTGTTCAGCCAGTTCCTGCACGGCGAGCAGGGCGCGATGACCGTGGCCGCCCGGATCGTCGAGTCCGTGCCCGACATGGATTCCAAGTTCTACGCCGCCACCCAGACCATGGACGAGGCCCGGCACGTCGAGCTGTACTCGCGGTTCCTGCGCGAGAAGGTCGGCCTCTACTACCCGATGAACAGCGACCTGGCCAAGCTGCTGGCCGACTCGCTCAGCGACTCCCGCTGGGACCTCCCCTACCTGGGCATGCAGGTGCTCATCGAGGGGCTGGCGCTCGCCGCGTTCGGCGTGCACCGGGACATGGCACAGAACGCGCTGGTCAAGCAGCTGCTCGCCTATGTGATGCAGGACGAGGCCCGGCACGTCGCGTTCGGCCGGCTCGCGCTGCGGGACTACTACCGCGAGCTGACCGCCGCCGAGCGGGCCGAGCGCGAGGAGTTCGTGGTAGAGGGCTGCTACCTCATGCGCAACCGGTTCCGGGCGCAGGAGGTGTGGGAGCAGATGGGCTTCGACGTCGAGGAATGCCTGGAGTTCACCGAGCACTCCCCGGTCCAGCAGGCGTTCCGCACGCTGCTGTTCAGCCGGATCGTGCCGTGCGTCAGGGACATCGGGCTGTGGGGTCCCAAGGTCCAGCAGGCCTACGCCGACCTGGGCGTCCTCGACGCGGCGAGCACCGACCTCGAGGCGCTGATGGCCGACGACGAGCGGATCGCCGAGGAGGTCGACCGGCGCAAGTACGAGGCCGAGCTGGCCGCCCGCCACGGTGAGGTGCACGCGGCCATCGCCGACGGCGGCGACTGACCGCGTCACACCGTCCTGGGAAAACGCACGACTGACCGCGCCCATCCGGGGCAGGGGAGACAAAGGCAGCCGGGGACTGGTGGAATCCCCGGCTGCCCCTGTCTTGGCGGATTCGCGGTCAGGTGGCCTGCCCTGGGAGACCTGAGCCGGACGGCGTGGCTGCCGCGGCACGGTGGCCGTTTCCGGCCACCGCCGTCAGGCGCGCCGCATCCTGGCCGGCCGCCGCGCCCTGGCTCGCCGGGGCGCCATGCGGCCCGGTGGCCTTGCGGCCCGCGCCGCGCGGCCAGGCCAGCATCATCAGGAACGCCAGGCCGAACACGCCGACCTGGAACCACAGGGTGCGGGCGAGCGACGTGGCGAAGTCGGCGCGGACCGCGCTGGCCCCGGCCCGGGCGAGGACCGGGCGCACTGCGGCGGGAAGCACCTCGCCCGCCGGCGCCTTGCAGGACGCCGGGGTGACCGTCGGGTCGGCGGCCACCAGCCGGTCGTGCAGGCAGGTGCGGAACTGGGCCTCGAGCCGTCCCGCGCCGCTGGCCGGAACCCCGGCGGCCACCACGCCGGACCGCAGCGCCGGTGCGACCGTGTCCGCCGCCGCGCCGGACTGGGCGCCGAGCATCGCGAAGAAGATCACGCCGATCACCGCGATGCCGATCGAGTTGCCGAGCTGGAGGCCGGTGTTGAACACGCCGGAGGCGGACCCCGCGTCCTGCTGTGGCACCCTGGCCAGCACGATGTCGGCCAGCGGCGCGATCACGGTGCCGAGGCCGAGGCCCGCGGCGAGCAGGCCGGGCACCAGTTCCCAGGTGGTCACGGCGGGCCCGTAGTGGTGCACGGCCGCGATCATGCCGACCATCCCGGCGGCGATGATGAGCGCACCTGCCATCGTCACGCCGCGGCCGAACCTGGGCGCGAGCCGGGCGGCGGCACCAGAGGAGATCAGGATGCCCGCCGAGAACGGCAGGAAGGTCAGCCCGGCGTGCAGCGGGGTGAAGCCCAGGCCGATCTGCAGGAACAGCGTGAGCACCAGCCCGAACGAGGCGATCCCGAGGAAGAACGTCATGGCGATGGCCATGCCCACGCTGAACTCGCGCTCACGGAACAGCCGCGGCGGCACCAGCGGGGAGCCATCCCGGCGGTCCTTGACCTGCTCGTACCAGACGAACAGGGCGAACATCGGCACCGCGGCGGCCATGGACACGAACGTCCAGCCGGGCCAGCCGAGCTGGCGGCCCTCCACCAGGGGGTAGAGCAGGAGCAGCAGCGCGGCGGTGACCAGGCCGACGCCGACGGGGTCCAGCCGGGGCGGGCGGGGTGACCGCGACTCGCGGACCAGCACGGCCGAGGCCACCACGGCGAGGATGCCGACCGGGACGTTGATCAGGAAGATGGGCCGCCAGGTCAGGCCGAACAGGTTGTGCTGGATGAGCAGCCCGCCGAGCAGCGGCCCGCTCACCGTGCCGAGGCCCGCGGTCACCCCGAAGCCGGCCAGCGCCTTGATCCGCTCGCGGGGCGGGAAGATGACCTGGATGACGGCCAGCACCTGCGGGACCATGATCGCGCCCATGGCTCCCTGGGCAACCCGGAAGGCGATGAGCTGGCCCGGGCTCTGCGCGGCCCCGCACAGCGCCGACATGATCGTGAAGCCGGTCACGCCGATGAGAAACATCCGTTTGCGCCCGAACGTGTCACCGAGCCGGCCGCCGGTGATCAGGACGAGCGCGTAGGCCAGCGTGTAGCCGGCCAGCGCCCACTGCACGTCGGCGTAGCTGGCATGCAGGTCCCGCTGGATGGACGGGATCGCGATGTTCACGATCGAGACATCGAGCAGGTTCATGAACGCGGCCAGCAGCAGGATGACGAGGGTCAGCCAGCGCCGCGGATCGGCGCCCTCGCCCGCAGCCGCGGGAGGTGTCAGGATCTGAGCGTCGGAACTCATCGTGGTCTCCACTCACCAGGAGGATTCTCAACTACACTAGGGAAGCTAGCATCTCGTGAGCCAGATATCTAGGCTAATTAGATAATTAGAAGGTGAAGTATGTCTGGAGACGGAGCGGCCGTGGACCCGGCGGGCGCGGGCGCTCAGGGGGGCTCCGGGCCGCAGGGGGGCCCCGGGCACAAAGGCAAAAGCCACGGCGGCGCAGCGGCGGGCGGCTGGGACGTGCCCTGGGCCGAGACACCGACCACCGGGACAGGCGCGCCCGGGCGGGCGGAACTTGAGCTGGCGTTCGCCACGGCAATGCGCCGGACCGGCTCCCTGATGCAGCTCATGGGCCAGGCGGCCGCCGACCGGATCGGCATCAACGCCACCGACCTGAACTGCCTGAACATCCTCAGCTTCAGCGGGCATATGACGGCCGGCGAACTGGCCAGGGCCACCGGCCTGACTACCGCCTCGATCACGGGGGTGGTCGACAGGCTGGCGGAGGCCGGCTACGTGAGCCGGGAGCGGGATCCGCACGACCGCCGCCGCGTGGTGGTCACCCTGGTCCTGGACCAGGCGATGCGGCGGGTGGCGAGCGTGTTCCTGCCGGTCATGCGGGACTGGCGGGAGATGTCGGCCCGGTACTCCGACGACGAGCTACGGCTGATCGTGGACTTCTACGGGCGGATGGAACAGGTGTTCCGCGCTCATCTGGTCCGGCTGCGGGACGGATAGCCGGCCGGCTGACCGCCGTCCTCGACCTCGTCGACGGCGCCGACAACGTGGCGACGTACCGGACCTGGCCCTGTGGACGGTCCCACTACGGCCCGTTCCCCTGGGCTGGGCCTAGCGACTCCAAGTGGCGAAGCCTCCTGATCATTGACGGCTTGCCCGGCGGCGCAGAGTACAACTACAGCCCGGTCGAGCATCTCGTCTACTGACCCTCACGGGAACGCCTACCCCGGCGGGGCGCTAGCCCCGCCGGGGTAGGCGCGATGAAGCCGGTCCCCCGATTCATCATTTGGGTCCCCCAGATCATGATGACATGCCTGGTCAGAGGCCTGACGGCGGGGGTGGCCGGGCGAGTGGAAGCCCGTAGCCAGACGGGATGCGGACGGTCGGCGCCCTGCGCGATCCTGGTGGGATGGGCACTGATGAATCCGCAGCGCGTGCATCGCTGGAGCGGCAGATCCGGTTCGTGCTGGAGGCCGACCGGCTGAAGACCGTGGCCAGGCAGAGCCGGATCACCGACGGATCCCGGCACGAGAACTCCGCAGAGCACTCCTGGCACCTGGCCCTGATGGCCATGGCGCTGGCCGGGCACGCCCCGCCCGGCACCGATCTCGGCCGGGTCATGGCCATGCTGGTGGTGCACGACATGGTGGAGATCGATGCGGGCGACCTGTTCTTGTACGCCGACAGCGCGGCGCTGGCACGGCAGGAGGAGGCCGAGCGCGCCGCCGCCGACCGGATCTTCGCGCTGCTGCCGGAGCCCCAGGCGGCGCAGGTGCGCGCGCTGTGGGATGAGTTCGAGGAACGGCGCACGCCGGAGGCGCGGTTCGCCCGCGCGCTGGACCGGTTGCAGCCGATGCTGCTGAACATGCGGACCGGCGGCGGCACCTGGGTGGCGCACGACGTCCCGCTCGAACAGGTGCTGGCCAAGGTGGCGCTGATCGAGGACGGGTCGGCATCCCTGGGCAGGTACGCCGGGGAGATGATCGCCGCGGCGGTGGAGCAGGGGTTCCTCGGGCCGGTAGCCGGGCCGCCCGCCGGGTAGGACTGCCGTTGTGAGCCGAACCTTTCCGAGGCTCTTTCCGCGCGCACGCCATGCCCGCGGTCCCGGCACCGGGCGCAGGCGCGTGCCGGGACCTGCCGAGGCCGCCAGCCGCGTCGCGCATTCCCAGCGCCTGGACCCGGCCGCGCGGGCCCTCGCCGACGTGGTCCGGCGGCAGGTCGGCACCGGCGCGCGGGCGGACGCGCTGCACGGGGTCTGGCTGGGGCAGCCGGTCCATCCCGCACTGACCGGGCTGCCCATGGGCTTCTGGACCTCGGCGGCCGTGCTGGACTTCGTGCCCGGCTCGCAGCGGGCCAGCAAGGCACTGATCGCGCTCGGGCTGGCCGGGTCGGTCCCGGCGGCCGCGGCCGGCCTGGCGGACTGGTCCGCGCTGCACCGTGAGCAGCAGCGCGTCGGCCTGGCCCACGGCGCCGCCGGCGCGGGCGCGTGGGCGCTGTTCGCGGGCTCCCTGCTGGCCCGGGCGGCGGGCCGGGACGCGAGCGGCCGTGCTCTCGCGCTCGGCGGCCTCGCCACCCTGACGGCGGGTGCCTACCTGGGCAGGCACCTCGCGTTCCCGCTCGGGGCGGGGGCCAGCCACGCCGAGTCCGTATCGCACCTGGCACCGCTCGGCTGGCACGACCTTTGCCGGATCTACGACCTGCCCGACGGCCGGGTGACCCGGCGCCAGCTCGGCTACCTGAGCCTCGCGGTGCTGCGCCAGGGGTCGGACGTGATGGTCCTCGCCGACCGGTGCGCGCACCTGGGCGGGCCGCTGCATCAGGGCACGCTCGGCGAGGAAGCCGGGGAACCGTGCCTCACCTGCCCCTGGCACGGCAGTACCTACCGGTTGAGTGACGGCGCGGTCGTGCACGGGCCTGCCACCGCGCGCCAGCCCGCCTTCGACTCGAGAATCGCCGAAGGCGGCATTGTCCAGGTCAGGCCGGCTCATCCCGGCGGCTGACCAGAGTCGTTCAGTGTGGCCGATGGGCCGCGGCGTCAAGCACTTCGGGATGTTCCCGGCGGTAGTGCTCCGTCAGGACGGCACTCGCCTGGCCTGGCCTGGACGCCAACGTACGGCGGCAGAGCTGGCAGCGAATGACCGGTAGGCGGGTGACGGTCACGGGGAAACGGCGGGTCCTGGGGCTGCTCATCGTCTCCGATCATGCCAGACGCCGGGCCGTGGATCACAGCCGGACGACGGCAGCGGAGCACAGCGCGGGCGATGGCGGCCGCCGCGCGCCGGGGCGGTTACGGCGCCGCGCCGGTCCCCGGCAGCAGCACGTAGCCGAGGATGCGGCGGGCCCGGCCGGGGCCGGGCGAGTTGGCGGCGCGCGGTTGCAGCACCCGGGTCAGCTCGCGCAGCAGTTCCGCGTACTCGGCGTCGTCGAGCCAGAACGCGGCCATCCGGTAGCCCGCCCCGTCCCGCAGCAGGTCGCGGTCGTCCCGGGCGAGGTACCGGTCGAAGTCACCGAGCAGCCCGGCGACGAAGGCCATGAACGCCTGCCGGTGGTCCTCCGTGCTCATCGCGTCAACCTCGTCCAGCCCGATGCTCGCGGCGCCCACCCGGAGCACATACGTGCGCTCCAGGGCGCCGCGCACCCGCCGTTCCGCGACCACCGCGAGGACACCGGCGTCGACCAGGCGGGCCACATGGCGGTACAGGCTGGCCGCCGGGACATCCGCCAGCTCGGCGGCCAGGGCGCTGGTGGTCAGCGCCCGGTCACCGAGGAATGCCTGGACGATCCGCAGGCGGACGGGGTGGAGCAGGAGATCCGCGGTTGCCATGTAGCCCACGGTAGCGTTTTGCTATCAGTACTGTTAACGTTCCCAATCCTGGGATTGATGGCTGGCCCGCTAGAACCGCCATCGCGTCGCGCCGCCGGGATCGACGGTGCCCACCGCCGTCGCCGTGCGCGGCGTGAGGCGGTACACGTGCCAGGGCGGCGGACCGGCCGAGGGCGCGCTGTATTCGGCGGTGAGCGCCACTCCCGTGTCGTCGGCCCGGGCCGGCCAGCCTCCCGCCGCCCAGCGCGACGCCAGGCGGGCGACGGTGGCCGGGTCGGTGACCGGGGCAGCCTCGCCCGCCACGACGAGATCGAAGTCCCGGGCCGCCACGCTGAGCGTGCAGCGCGGGTCCCGGGCCAGGTTTCTGCCCTTGCGGGTCTGCTTGCCGGTCTCGAACCAGAAGCAGCCGTCGGCCCACAGCGCGCCGACGCCGGTGACGTGCGGGCTTCCGTCCGGATTGATCGTGGCCAGCCAGCAGGTGTGCCGGTCCGGGCCCCCGGTGCCAGGGGCCTGGCTCAGGCCCTCCCTGAGCCGGGCCTCGATCCCGGACCAGTCGAGCAGCGGTGCGTTGTACAGCTCAGCAAGGTTGGTCGCTTCCATGGCCGTTCCGACTGTACGGCGTGCCGCAACTCATCGCGCGGCGCGGCAGGCCAGCTCGCGCGGCGGTCCCGGGCGGCAGCCGGCGGCGCGGTTGGCCAGCTCGCGCGGCGGTCCCGGGCAGGCAGCCGGCGGCGCGCCATCGTCCAGCTAGCCCGGGTCGGCGTCCCCGGGCACGGGCCGCCGGAACGGGTCGGGGCGGCGCGGCGCGGGATGCTCGACCAGGGCGAGCACCCGGCTGGCCATGAAGCGGGCCGTCCGGACCACCACGCCGCTGCGGGTCACCTCGGTCACCTCGAAGACGCCGCGCCGGTTGACCACCTCGACCCGGCGGCCGGCCCGGGTGGCGGCCACCTCGTAGGTCTTGGAGCCGCCGCCCACGTCGACAACTATCTCGACCCGGTCGCCCTTCATCGCCGGATCCCGGATGCCAGGCGGCCAGGCAGATGGCCCATGCGGCGCATACTTCTCTTCTGCCCCGGGTGCCCGCCGCAAATCTCCCGCACACGCAACCCGCCGGGCGCCGGGACGGTGTCAGGCGCCGAGCGCCGGGAACATGACCGTCTCTTCGGTCGCGGTGACCGGCGCGGGCGGCCGCCGCGGCGTCCTGCCGCGCGGCCGCGGCTAGAGGAGGGTGCGGGCGGTCCAGCGGGCGTTGCGGTGCTCGATGGCCAGCGGCACGCCGAAGCACTTGGACAGGTTCTCCTCGGTGAAAACCCGGGCCAGCCGGCCCGCGGCGAGCACCGAGCCGCGGCGCATCAGCATCGCGTGCGTGAACCCGGCCGGCACCTCCTCGACGTGGTGGGTCACGATCACCATGGTGGGCGCGGTCCCGTCGGCGGCGAGCCGGGCGATCCTGCGCACCAGGTCCTCACGGCCGCCGAGATCCAGGCCCGCGGCGGGCTCGTCGAGGAACAGCAGTTCCGGGTCGGGCATCAGCGCGCGGGCGATCTGGACCCGCTTGCGCTCCCCCTCCGACAGGGTCCCGAACCGGCGCCGGATCAGGTGCGCGCAGCCCAGCGCGTCCAGCAGTTCCACCGCCCGGGTGACGTCGGTGGAGTCGTACTCCTCCTTCCACCGGCCCACGATCGCGTAGGCGGCGGTCAACACCAGGTCGATCACCTTTTCCCCGGGCGGCACCTGGTCCGCGAGGGCGGCACTGGCCAGGCCGATCCTCGGCCGGAGTTCGAACACGTCGGTGGACCCGAGCCGCTCGCCGAGAATTCTCGCGGTGCCCTCGGTGGGATAGAGCTGAGCCGCGGCGACCTGGAGCAGGGTCGTCTTGCCGGCGCCGTTCGGGCCGATGACCACCCAGCGCTCGTCGGCGTGGACCGTCCAGGTGACGTCGCGGAGAAGCATCGAGCCGCCGCGCCGGACACCGACGCCCCGCAGCCGCACCACCTCGTCGGACATCCGGCTCCTTCCCGCGGCACCCGTCAGGATGAACCTACGTCATGCGGCATGCCGCCAACGCCCTCCGCGCGCCGGCGTTTCCGGGCCGGACCTGGGATGGTGCCGGGCACGTCCCGTGGCCGGCCTCGGCACGGCCGCCGGCCCGGTTTGGCACGGCCGCCGACCGGCTTTGGCGTGGCCGCGGGCTGGCTTTGGGGCATGGCCGCGGGCCGGCTCTTGAGCATGGCCGCGGGCCGACTCTTGGGCATGGCCGCGGGCCGGCGCCTCCGCGGCCGTCGGCCGGGCCGGTCCCCGAGCGGCTCCCGCCGCCCCGGCTCAGGCGGGCGAGTTGCGCACCGCGTACAGCGCCGCCTGGGTGCGATCGGCGACGCCGAGCTTGGCCAGCACCGAGCTGACGTGGGTCTTCACCGTCTTCTCCGACATGTGCAGCAGCCGGGCGATCTCCCGGTTGGACCGGCCCTCGGCGATCTGCGCGAGCACCTCCCGCTCGCGCGCGGTCAGCGCATCGAGGCCGCCGACCGCCGCGGATCTGTTCCTGGACCGCACCAGCGTGCCCGCCGCCTCGGGGGCCAGGACCGTGTGCCCGTCGTGCACCGAGCGGACCGCCCGGACGAGGGCGTCCGGGTCCACGTCCTTGTACAGGAAACCGGCGGCGCCGGCCCGCATCGCCACGGTCACCGACGCGGGATCGGCCACGCTGGTGAGCACCAGTGCCCGGGCCGGCAGGTTCCGGTCCCGGAACTCGGCCAGCACGCCGAGCCCGTCCAGGCCGGGCAGCTTCAGGTCAAGCAGCACCACGTCCGGCGCCACCGCGGCGGTCAGTTCCACGGCCTCCGTGCCATCGCTGGCCTCACCCACGACTTCGATGTCGGCATGCAGGCTGAGCAGGACCCGCAGCCCTTGCCGCACCACCGGGTGGTCGTCGGCGATCAGGACGGTGATCTTCCCCGGCTCGGACGCGGTCACCGCGGGCCCCCGGTCATCGCGAGCGCCCGTTTCCGGTGCGGCCCACCGGCATGACCACCCGCACCGTGGTGCCCTGCCCGGGCGCGGAGCGGATCGCCAGCGAGGCGCCGGCCCCGGCGGCCCGTTCCCGCAGCGACGGCAGGCCGCGGCCGCCGGCGGCCAGGCCGGGGACGAACCCCTTGCCCTGGTCGCTCACTTCCAGGGTGACCCGCCTGGCCGTCGCGCACAGCGAGACCTTGACCTCGGGCGCGCCGGAATGGCGCAGCGCGTTGTGCAGCGCCTCCTGGGCGATCCGGTAGAGCGCGGCCTCCCGGTCCGCATCCAGCGCGGGCAGGTCGTCGGCGGCGAACCGGACCCGCACCCCGTGCGCCTTGCCCGCCAGCAGCGCATACCTGCGCAGCGACCCGGCCAGGCCGCTCTCGGAGATCTCCGGCGGCGCGAGCCCGTCGATGACCGCGCGCAGTTCGGCCTGGGCGTCCCCGGCCAGGGCGGCCACGCTCTCCATCTCGGCCGCCGCGCGGTCGGTGTCGCCGGTGGCGGTGTTCCGGCTCGCCAGTACCGACGCCGCGCGCGCCTTGACCCGGATGCTGAACAGCTTCTGCGAGACGGCGTCGTGCAGGTCCCTGGCCAGCCGGGCGCGTTCTTCCAGCACGGAAAGCTGGCGGGCGCGCTCGTAGAGGCGGGCATTGGTGAGCGCGATCGCGGCGTGCCCGGCGAACAGCGCGAGCACCTCCTCGTCCCGCTCGGTGAACCCGCCGCCCGCCACCTTGTTGGCGGCGAAGATGAAGCCGAGCACCCGTTGGCCGTCCCTGATCGGCACGGCCAGGATGTCGGCAAGCTCGGGATGGGCCGACGGCCAGCCCTCGAACCGCGCGTCGGCGCGGATGTCGGCCAGCCGCAGCGGCTGCCCCTCGCGGAGCAGCACGGCCAGCATGCCGTGCTGGCGCGGCAACGGCCCGATCGCCTTGCGCTGCCGCTCGGAGATGCCGTCCACCACGAACTCCGCGAACGAGCCGTGGTCGTCGGGCACGCCGAGCGCGGCGTACCTGGCGCCGGCCAGAGAGCGCACCGAGCGCACGATCACCTGGAGCACGTCGCGGACCGACAGTTCCCTGGTGACCGCGAGCACCGCCGCGCTGACCCGGCGGAGCACCTCGTCCTGGCCCGCCGCGGCACCGGAGCCGGCCGCGCGACCAGAGCCGGGCGCGCGACTGGAGCCGACCGTGCTACTGGAGCCGGCCGCGCCGCTGGAGCCGGGCGCGCCGCTGGAGCCAGGCGCGCCGCTGGAGCCGGGCGCGCCGCTGGAGCCGGGCGGCGCCACGGCGCGGGGGCCCGCGACGGCAGCGCCGCCGGAACCCGCGCCCGCCGCGGTATCGCGCTTGCCCATAACACGACGTTACCGGCGCGGGCCGCCGCGCGGATCGGGCACTGGTCCTACGACCAACGTCGCAGGGGGGCGGGCCCGCACGGCCGATGCCGCGCCCGCCGGGCCCGCCTAGCGTCGGTGTCATGACCGACATACCTGCCGACAACGGCTCAGGCACCGCGGGAACGGCCGACGGGACCGGCGCCAGCCCGGGCGCCGCCAGGACGGCCCGTGTCGCGGTGGTGACCGGCGCGTCCCGCGGGCTGGGGCGCGCGCTCGCCCGTGCGCTGGCCGAAGACGGATACCGGCTCGTGGTGGACGCGAGGGACGGGGCGGCGCTGCGCGCGGCCATGGCCGGGCTGCCGGCCGGTGCCGTGGTCACCACGCTCACCGGTGACATCACCGACCCGGCGCACCGCGGCGACCTGCGCCGCGCCGCGCTGGCCCTGGGCGGCCCCGATCTGCTCATCAACAACGCGGGCACGCTGGGCCCGAGCCCGCTGCCCGCCGTCTCCGACTTCCCGCTCGACGAATTGCGCACGGCCTTCGAGGTGAACGTGATCGCGCCGATCGCCCTCACCCAGATGCTGCTGCCCGAGCTGCGCGAGCGCGGCGGCGCGGTGCTCAGCGTCACCTCCGACGCCGCGGTCGAGGCGTACGCGGGGTGGGGCGGCTACGGTGCGGCCAAGGCCGCGCTGGAGCAGGCGTGCGCCGTGCTGGCCGCCGAAGAGGTGGCCATCCGGGTCTGGCGAGTGGACCCGGGAGACCTGCGCACCCGGATGCACCAGGACGCCTTCCCCGGCGAGGACATCTCCGACCGGCCGCTGCCAGAGTCGGTGGTGCCGGCGTTCCGCAGGCTGATCGGCGAGCGCATGCCGAGCGGCCGGTACCGGGCCGCCGACCTCATGCCCGCCGGCGACCAGGCGGCCGGCGACCAGGCGGCCGGCGACCAGGCGGCCGGCGACCAGGCGGCCGGTGGCGAGACGGCAGGTGGCGAGACGGCCGGAGGTCAGGCGGCGGAGCCCGCGCTCGGCGCCCCGGGGCGGTCATGACCGTTCTGGCCGGGTTCGAGCTGCCGCCCGCCCTGGAGGCGAGCGAGCCGCCGGAGGCCCGCGGCATCTCCCGCGACGCGGTCCGGATGCTGGTCAGCCGCCGCCGGACCGGCGAGATCAGCCACCACCCGTTCACCGACCTGCCCAGCCTGCTGCTGCCCGGGGACCTGGTCGTGGTCAACACCTCGGCCACCCTGCCCGCCGCCGTCCGCTGCGGCCCCGGGCTGGTCATGCACTTCTCCACCGCCTTGCCGGACGGTAGCTGGCTGGCCGAACTGCGCGCGGTGCGCGGCCACGCCACCCAGCCCTACCCGGGCGGTTCGCCCGGCCAGGCGCTACCGCTGCCCGGCGGCGCGGTGGCCACCCTGGCCGAGCGGGTGACCGGGCGGCTGTGGCGGGTGCGGCTGTCCACGGCGGTGGTCCCCTACCTGCTCCGGCACGGCTCGTACATCCACTACTCCTATGTGGCCTCGGACTGGCCGGCCGAGGCGTACCAGACCGTCTTCGCCACCACGCCGGGCAGCGCCGAGATGCCGAGCGCGAGCCGGCCGTTCACCGCGGAGATGATCGCCCGGCTGGTGGTGCGGGGGGTGACGATCGCGCCGCTCACCCTGCACACCGGCGTGTCCTCGCTGGAAGGCGATGAGCAGCCCTACCCCGAGCCCTACGACATCCCGCCGGCCACGGCCCGGCTCGTCGACGCGACCCGGCAGGCCGGCGGCCGGGTGGTCGCGGTCGGCACCACGGTGGTGCGCGCGCTGGAGACGGCGGCGGCCGCCAGGGAGCACGCGGCGGGCGGCCCGCTGCCCGCGTCCGCCGGCTGGACGCACCACCTGGTGACCCCGCAGGCACCACCGAGGGTGGTGGACGCGCTTTTCACGGGACTGCACGAACCGCGCTCCAGCCATCTTTTGATGCTGAACGCATTCGCCGGGGCCGACCTGCTCCGCCGGTGCTACGCCGCCGCGGTGGAACGGTCCTACTTGTGGCACGAGTTCGGGGATGTGCACCTGCTCCTGCCGTGAAGCCTGATCGAATTTCGGCCCACGAGTCCGGCTCCCTGCGGCCGGCGGGGGCCGGGCGGGCGGTAGCGTTTTACGCGCGATGACTGCTGACCGAACCACCATCCTGGTGACCCTGACCGGCCGTGACCGGCCCGGGGTCACCTCCCGGCTGTTCTCCGACCTGGCCGCGCACGAGCTGGCCGTCGCGGATATCGAGCAGGTGGTGATCCGCGGGCGCCTGATTCTCGGCGTGCTGCTGGCCAGCGATGGCGACCCGGATCTCACCGGGATTCACCGGGCGGTCCGGGCCCTTGCCGCCGACCTGGACCTGGACGCGGAGATCACCACCGGCTGGGGCGAGCTGCCCCGGCGGCGCGGACGGCTGCACGTCACGGTCGTGGGCAGCCCGCTGCTGCCGGGCGCGGTGGCCGCGATCGCCAGCCGGATCGCCATGAGCGGCGCGAACATCGACAGGATCGACCGGCTTGCCGACCGGCCGGTGACCTGCATCGAACTCGACGTGTCCGGCGCCGACCCGGACGGCCTGCGCGCGGCGCTGGCCCGCGAGGCGATGCAGCAGCGGGTCGACGTGGCCGTCCAGCGCGGCGGCCTGCACCGGCGCGCCATGCGCCTCATCGTCATGGACGTGGACTCCACGCTGATCTCCGCCGAGGTGATCGACCTGCTGGCGGCGCGGGCCGGCTGCGCGGAGCAGGTCGCCAAGATCACGGCCGCGGCGATGCAGGGGGACGCCGACTTCACCACGTCGCTGCGCGAGCGCGTCGCGCTGCTGGCCGGCCTGGACGCGAGCGTGCTCGACGAGGTGCGCAACGAGGTCCGGCTCGCGCCCGGCGCCCGCACCCTTATCAGGACCCTCCAGCACCTGGGGTTCCGCTGCGGCATCGTCAGCGGTGGTTTCACGCAGCTCACCGACGGCCTCGCGGCCGACCTCGGGCTGGACTTCGCGGCGGCCAACACCCTGGAGATCGCCGGGGGAAAGCTGACCGGGCGGCTGGCCGGGAGGGTGATCGACCGCGCGGGCAAGGCGGCGGCACTGCGGGAGTTCGCGGAACGGGCCGGCGTCCCGCTCAGCCAGACGGTCGCCGTCGGGGACGGCGCCAACGATCTCGACATGATCGCGGCCGCGGGCATGGGCATCGCGTTCAACGCCAAGCAGGCCGTCCGGGATGCCGCGGACGCGTCGGTGAGCGTGCCGTACCTGGACACCGTGCTCTACCTGCTCGGGGTGTCCCGGGACGAGGTGGAGGCCAGCGACGGCGGCGGCGCCTGACGCGGGCCACGGCCCGCGATCACAGGCGCCGGGACGGAGCCGGTCAGCCGGGTGCGCGCGGGACCCAGAGATCGGTCAGTTCCCCGCCGCCCGGCGCCGCCGCGGCCCAGCTCTCGCCGAGCCGGATGACCGCCAGCGCGCAGGTGGGGAAGGCGAAGTCCGAGCGCCCGGTGAGCCAGGCGACCAGTTGATGCGAGGCCGGGTTATGGCCCACCGTGAGCACGGTGCGCGCGTCGTCCGGCTGCTCGTTGACCAGGTCCAGCAGGTCCTGGCCGCCCGCGTCGTACACGCGGGGCTCGAACCACACGGCGCTCTCGCCGGGTGCCGCCGCCCCGAGCGCCGCGCTCACCCGTTCCCAGGTCTCCCGCGTCCGCCGGGACGAGGAGCAGAGCACCAGGTCGGGCCGGATGCCCCGGGCCAGCAGCCACTGCCCCACCGAGGTGGCATTCCGCCGGCCGCGGCCGTTGAGCGGGCGCTCGATGTCGTTGACGCCCGGTTCACCGGCCGCCTTGGCGTGCCGGAGCACCACCAGCGTGTGCCCGCTGACCATCGGCGTCGCCTCCCCGGTTCAACGTGATCATGGCGATGTGGTCGTTCCCGACCACATCGCCATGATCATGACGGCTCTTGCCCGGTGTGCGGGCTAGGGCGTTGCCTGTTGCGGCTGCTCGGCCGGGGCGGTCCCGTTGTCGCTGTCGCCGACCGGCCGGGGCGCGGGCGCGCTGCCCGGGCCGGCCGCAGCCACGGCCGGGGCCCCGGACCCCGGCTCGCTGGGAGACAGGCCGGACGAGCGCCGCTTGGAGATCACGACCGCGGCCACCACGATGGCCACCGCGACGAGCGCCACGCCGGTCCGCAGGCCCACGTTGTGGCTGTACTTGACCACGCTCGTGGCGACCAGCAGGGAGACCAGGTTCATCACCTTGATCAGCGGGTTGATCGCGGGGCCCGCGGTGTCCTTGAACGGGTCCCCGACGGTGTCACCGATGATCGTGGCGGCGTGTGCCTCGGAGCCCTTGCCGCCGTAGTGCCCGTCCTCGACCAGTTTCTTGGCGTTGTCCCAGGCACCGCCGGAGTTGGCGAGGAACACCGCCATCAGCACCCCGGCCGCGATGGCCCCGGCCAGGTAGGAGCCGAGCGGCGCGTAGCCGAAGGCGAACCCGACCGCGATCGGCGTCAGCACGGCCAGCAGTCCGGGCGTGGCCAGTTCCTGCAGCGAGTCCTTGGTGCAGATGTCCACCACCCGCGCGTAGTCGGGCTTCTCGGTGTAGTCCATGATCCCCGGGTGGTCGCGGAACTGGTTGCGCACCTCGACGACGACGCGCTGCGCAGCCCGGCCGACCGCCCGGATCAGCAGGCTGGAGAACATGAAGACCACGGCCGCGCCGACGACCACGCCGATGAGCACGTTCGGCTTGTCCACCGACAGGCTGAAGCTCCCGGCGGCGTTGCCGAGGGCGAGTTCCACCGTGGTGCGGAACGAGCCGAACAGGGCCGTGGCCGCGAGCACCGCGGTGGCGATCGCGATGCCCTTGGTGATGGCCTTGGTGGTGTTGCCGACCGCGTCCAGGTGGGTGAGCGCCAGCGCGGCCTCGCCCTCGACGTCCCCGGACATCTCCGCGATGCCCTGGGCGTTGTCGGTCACCGGGCCGAAGGAGTCCATGGAGACGATGACGCCGACCGTGGTGAGCAGGCCGGTGCCGGCCAGGGCCACCGCGAACAGGGCGAGCGTCGCGCTGCCGGTGCCGAGCAGGAAGGCGCCGTACACGGCGCCGCCGATCAGCAGCGCGGCGTAGACCGCGGATTCCATGCCGGTCGACACGCCGGACAGGATGACGGTCGCGGCGCCGGTCTGCGAGCTTTCCGCGATCTCCTTGACCGGCTTGCGGTTGGTCTCGGTGAAGTAACCGGTCAGCAGCTGGATGGCGCTGGCGAGAACCAGGCCGATGACCACCGCGCCAATGGCGAGCCACTGCGGGCTGCCGCCATGGGTCAGGATGGTGGGGTCGGTGACGCCGGTCAGCTTGCTGAACTTGTCCGGCAGGTACAGGAACGCCGCGCCGATCACGAGGATCAGCGAGATGACGGCGGAGACGAAGAAGCCGCGGTTGATGGCGGTCATGCCGCTGCGGTCGTTCTTGCGCGGGGCGACCACGAAGATGCCGATCACCGCGGTGATCACGCCGAGCATCGGCACGATCAGCGGGAAGACCAGGCCGTAGTTCCCGAACGCCACCTTGCCCAGGATCAGCGAGGCGACCAGCATGACGGCGTAGGACTCGAACAGGTCCGCCGCCATGCCCGCGCAGTCGCCGACGTTGTCACCTACGTTGTCGGCGATCGTGGCGGCGTTGCGCGGGTCGTCCTCGGGGATGCCTTTCTCGACCTTGCCCACGAGGTCGGCGCCCACGTCGGCGGCCTTGGTGTAGATACCGCCGCCGACACGCATGAACATCGCCAGCAGCGCCGCCCCGAAGCCGAAGCCCTCGAGCACGGCCGCCGCGTTCTGCTTGTAGATCAGCACCACCAGCGCGGCACCGAACAGGCCAAGCCCGACGGTGAACATGCCGGCCACGCCCCCGGTACGGAACGCGATCCGCATCGCTTTGCGCTCGCCGCTCTCCCGTGCCGCGGCCGCCACCCGCACGTTGCCGCGCACGGTCAGCGACATGCCGGTGAACCCGGTCAGTGCGGAGAACAACGCGCCGACAACGAAGAACGCGGACCGGCCCCACCGCACGCCGTCCGAGTCGGCGGGCAGCAGCAGCAGCACGAAGAAGATCAGCACGACGAACACGCCGAGGGTGCGGAACTGGCGCCGCAGATACGCCGCGGCGCCCTCCTGCACGGCACGGGCGATTTCCTGCATCTTGGCCGTGCCCTGGCTGGCCGCGAGCACTTCCCGCACCAGCCAGCCCGCCACGGCAAGCGCGAGCAGCGCGATCACGGCGACGATCACAACCAGTGTCAGGTTGCCGCCGGTTACGCTGACCGCCCCACCGCCTGCGGCGAGGTTATGCCCTGTCATCAAGTCCTCCTCGACAAGCGCACGGGTCTTCGCGCGCGGTAACGCCCCCCGGGCAACGGCCACGGCATCCAGGCGCGGAGCACACTGGATAAAAGGAAACCATAAAACGGTCGCGAATGACCACCGCCGGTGAGTCTGCCCCGGCCACCCGGACGGCCCGGTTCCGGGACGGCCCGCCGGCCGGGCCGGCCGCGGGTCAGCCCGCGAGCGCCCCGGACGGCCAGCTCATCCGGATGCTGACGCCATCGCCGTGTCGTGACACCTGGACATCGTCCGCCAGCCCGGCGATAACCGCGAGGCCGAGTTCGGCGGGCACCGCCGCGGGATCCTGCCCGTCGGCGGCGGGCCGCGGCGGCCATGCCATGCCGTCGTCACCCGCCGCGGTGTTGGTCACCACTACTTCGAACCGCTCCCCGGCGCCGGTCAGGGCCACCCGGACCGGCTCGGCCGGGCAGTGCTGCTGATGCACCTCGACGGCGCGCGAGCACGCCTCGCCCACGGCGAGGCGGACCTCGTCGAGCAGCGCCTCCGGCACACCGCTGCGCCGTGCCACGGCCGTGGCTACCAGCCGCGCCGTGCGCACGTGCGCGGGCAGCGGCGTGAACGTCATCTCCACGGTGGCCATCGTCTGTGCGAGTGCGGCGTCACTTCTCCGACTTCCGGGCGACGATGGCTTCGTCCACGCCGTCATGGATGCCGAAGACCTTCGTCAGCCCGGTGATCCTGAAGATCTTCAGGATGCGCTCCTGCGTGCACACCAGATCCAGCGAGCCGTCGTGAGCACGGACGCGCTTGAGGCCGCCGACCAGCACGCCCAAGCCGGTGGAGTCAAGGAACTCCACCTTCTCCATGTTCACCACGAGCTGGTAGTGGCCGCCGTTCACCAGGTCAATGAGAAGCTCACGCAACCTCGGGGCGGTATAGACGTCGATCTCTCCCTCGACGTCGACGACCTCGATCCCGTCCGTCGTGTGATGCTCCAGCTTCAAGTCCACAAATCCTCCCGCGCCATGCGGTCTTCCAGTCGTCGCCTGTGTTGGCGTCCCGCCCTTGCCCTTCCCCGAGGCATGGGGCGCCCCGTCGCGCATTCAATCACGCGCTGACGTCATGTCTACACGAGTTCACGCTTCGCGGCATCCCGCCCGCGACACAGGGTGCCGTTTGTTGCCAGGGGTTTGGGTGGTGCCGGCCGAATCAGCCGGTCGGTGCCGCGGTGGGCGCGGCCCGCCCAAGGGTGGCCGGGGCGCCGCCGTGCCGCACCGGAAAGCGCAGGCTTGTCGCCGGCGGGTGGCACACTGCGGGTGAAAGACTGAATACGCTCATTGTTACGCTGCTCCGCTCCACTGCCCCGGGATTCCGCGGGCGGCCGACAGGGAACCGGCATGAGGCATCCCGGCACACGGGACTCCGTACCCGCCGCGCGCATCCTGCGCCGCGGCGCGCGGTCCGGCAGGCTGATGCATGTCGAGGAGATCGCCGCCCGCCCCGGCGAGGGCGTTCCGTGGCCGGACTGGGTGCCCGAGGAGATCACGCTGGCGTTCGCACGGGCCGGCGTCGCGCGGCCCTGGGCCCACCAGGCGGCGATGGCCGAGCACGCGCACCGGGGCAGCAACGTGATCATCGCGACGCCCGCCGCCTCCGGCAAGTCGCTGGGCTATCTGCTGCCCGCGCTGACCGCGGTGCTGGCCGGGAGCACGGTCCTCTACCTGGCGCCGACCCGGGCCCTCGCCGCTGACCAGGTCCGGGCCATCCAGGCGCTGGGCATCGCGGGTGTCATCGCGGCCGTCGTCGACGGTGACACCCACGCCGCCGAGCGGGAGCGGGCCAGGACCCGCGCGAACTACCTCCTCACCACACCGGACATGCTGCATCACGTCCTGCTCCCCCGGCACTCCAGGTGGGGCGATTTCTTCGGCCGCCTGCACTACGTGATCGTGGACGAGTGCCATGGCTACCGCGGCGTGTTCGGCTCGCACGTCGCCCACGTGCTGCGGCGGCTGCGACGGGTGGCCGCCCACCACGCCCGGCGCCATCCGGCCAGGACCCGGGCGGGCACCGGGGCGGGCACTGCGGCGCCGGACGACCTGGTCTTCCTGCTCGCCTCGGCCACCGTCAGCGAGCCGGGCAGCTGCGCCCGCCTGCTCACCGGGCAGGATGCCCGGGCGATCACCGAGAGCACGGCGCCGCGCGGGCCGCTCACGTTCGGGCTGTGGGAGCCGCCGCTCACCGCCGCGCGGGGCGAGGGCGGCGCCCCGGTCCGCCGGCCGGCGACCGCCGAGGCGGCCACGCTGCTGGCCGACCTGGTGGCGCACGACGTGCGCGGGCTCGCCTTCACCCGGTCACGGCGCGGCGCCGAGGCCGTGGCGATCGCGGCGCGGCGCACGCTCGCCGGGACCACCGCCGCCGCCCAGCGCGCCGCGGCCAGGGCCGCTCAGCGGGCCGCCGCCAAGGCGGCGGAAAGGTCCGCAGACGGGGCAGCCGACCCAGCCATCCGGGCAGCCGAGCCAGCCGACCGGGCAGCCGAGCCAGCCGACCGGGCAGCCGAGCCAGCCGACCGGGCAGCCGAGCCGGCCGACGGGGCAGCGCGGAACCCCGCCGCGGGGACGGCGGAGCCCGCCGTGGCCGCCGTCGTGCCACGGCAGTGGAATGGCGCCGTGGCGGGCCGCCGGGTGGCCGCCTACCGATCGGGATACCTGCCCGAGGACCGGCGGGAACTGGAGGAGGCACTTCGGTCCGGCGCGCTGCTCGGCCTCGCCGCCACCACCGCCCTGGAACTCGGTGTGAACATCTGCGGTCTTGACGCCGTGCTCATCGCCGGCTGGCCGGGCAGCCGGGCCGCGCTGTGGCAGCAGGCGGGCCGGGCCGGGCGGGAGGGCCAGCCCGCGGTGGCGGTGCTGATCGCCAGGGACGACCCACTGGACACCTACCTGGTTCACCACCCGGAGATGCTGCTGCACCAGCCGGTCGAGGCCACCGTCCTCGATCCGGAGAACCCCTATGTGCTGGCACCGCACCTGTGCGCCGCCGCGGCCGAGCTGCCGCTGACCGAGGCCGATCTGAGCCTGTTCGGCTCGTCCGCCGCCAGCGCCGCCCAGGATCTGGTGACGGCGGGGATGCTGCGCCGCCGCGGGCACCGGCTGTACTGGACCCGGCGCGGCCGGAGGCACGGTCCCGGCCTGCGCGGCGAGGGCAGCTACCCGGTCAAGATCGTCGAAAAGGGCACCGGGCGGCTGGTGGGAACCGTGGACCAGCCGTCGGCGCACATCTTCGTCCATGCCGGCGCGGTCTACCTCCATCAGGGTGAGCTGTACCTGGTGACGGCGCTGGACCTGGCCGAGGGGGTGGCGCTGGTGGAGCCGGGTGACCCCGGCTACCTGACCTCGGCGCGGGAGGTCACCGGGATCGACGTGGTCAGCGAACTCCGGCAGGCCGCCTGGGGCCCGGCCAGCGTGTCCTTCGGCGAGGTCGACGTAGTGCGGCAGGTGACCTCGTTCACCCGGCGCAACCCGGAGACCGGCCAGCCCCTGGGCGAGGAGGCGCTCGACCTGCCGCCGCGCGCGCTGCGCACCCGGGCGGTCTGGTGGACAATCTCGGACGGCCAGCGGGAGGAACTGCTGCGCCGCGGCGTCGATCTCGCGGGCGCGGCACACGCCGCCGAGCACACCGCGATCGGGCTGCTGCCGCTGTTCGCGGCCTGCGACCGGATGGACATCGGCGGCGTGTCCGCCGACCTGCACCCCGCCACCGGGCTGCTGACGGTGTTCGTCTACGACGGCAACGAGGGCGGCGCCGGGTTCGCCGAGCGCGGCTTCACCGTGGCCGAGTCCTGGCTGCGGGCCACGGCGGAGGCCATCATGAGCTGCGAGTGCCAGGCCGGTTGCCCGTCGTGCGTGCAGTCCCCGAAATGTGGCACCGGGAACGAGCCGCTGGCCAAGCAGGGGGCGGTGCTGCTGCTGGAAACCCTGCTGGCCGGCGCGCCGTCCGCCGCCCCCACATCGGCCGCCGGCCAGGTGACCAGCCCAGACCCCGGCGAAGCCGCCGAGCCGGTCCCGGCCGCACCATCAGCCCCCTAGGTCCCAGCCCCCCGCCGCCATATGCCACAGATCGGCGAAAGGTTCCGTAAGCAAAGGACCTCAGCGTGACATACAAGCCATTTGTCACTCGAAAGTCGGTATCGGTCTCGTGCGAATCTGTGAAGTGCAATCTGTGAACCGACAGGAACGGCCGCCGCAGTCCCGCTATGACACGACCCCAGCAACCACCCCCCCCCGCGCCTAACGCGCGCCCGTCGCGCGCCAGCGCGCGCCCACACCGCGCGCCCAGCGCGCGCCCACCGCGCGCCTGGCGAACGTGGGGGTTCCGGGGGCTCGGCCCCCGGGCAAAAGGTTTGCGGGGCCTACCGCGAAGCCGCCCGGGAGGGGCAGCGAGCAGGGGAAACCAGCCCCCGCAAAGGGGGCGACCCCCGCCGGGGGGGAGAGCGGGGGTCGCCGCACGGTCCAGGTCCGGGTGCGGACGCCAGAACCGTCTTCCATGAAAGCTTAGATGTGTGTAGGACCAAGTTACCAATCGGCTACGCGGAGATGCCATGGATTGCGGGTCTTTAACGGCTATGGTGCCGGATCGTGAGCACTCCCGTCGAGGCCGCGGGGCCTCCGAAGTCTGGTTTTCCGGCAACGGCCGCCTTCTTCGATCTGGATAAAACCCTCATCGCGCGGTCGAGCACGCTGGCGTTCGGGCCGCCGTTCTACCGGCATGGCCTGCTCAGCCGCACCGACATGGTGCGCGGCGCCGTTGCCCAGTTCCGGTACTGGGTCAGCGGCGCGGATCACCGGCAGATGGAGAAGCTCCGGACGCAGGTGGGCAAGGCCTGCCAGGGCTGGCCGGCCGACCGGGTCGCCGAGATTGTCAGCCGCTACCTGACCGACCTCATCCTCCCCTACGTGTATGCGGAGGGGCGGGCGCTGCTCAGCGAGCACCGCGGTGCCGGGCAGGACGTCGTGATCGTGAGCACGAGCGGGGAGGAAGTGGTCGCGCCGATCGGGGCGCTGCTCGGCGCGCAGTCGGTGATCGCCACCCGGATGCGGATCGCGGATGGCCGGTACACCGGGGAGATGGAGTGCTACGCCTACGGCGAGGAGAAGGCCGTCCAGGTCCGGCGGCTCGCCGCCGAGCGCGGCTACTCGCTGCCGGATTGCTACGCCTACAGCGATTCGGTCACCGACCTGCCCCTGCTCGAGGCCGTCGGGCATCCGCGGGTAGTGAACTCCGACCGGGCACTCCGCCGGGCCGCGACGATCCGCCAGTGGCCGGTGCTCTCGTTCAGCACCGTGTGAGGCCGTGGCGAGCGTCGGTGGGAATGGAAGCGGGGTGATCAATCAAGATCACCAATTCATGCCGCGCAGCATCTAGGCAGCCCGGCCGATCCGTCGTAGAAAGGGGGTACGGACCTAGCGTCCGGGCACGGCAACCGGGCACCCACGCGCGACCAGCCGCGGGAGGCGAGCCAGGGCAGTCGGCCACAGCGCATTGGCACCGGCCTCCGGTGCCCGCCGTGGCGGGCCGCCCGGCACATTAAATGTGCGCTTGGTAACCCGGGCCTGACGTGCCAGCGACGGCGCTCCTGCGGGAGCGCCGTTCGCTTTGCCGTGAGCAGCCGGCCACGCCAGTGGAGCAGCAGCGGTTGCGTGCTGAGCGGCAGCGCGATGATGATCCCGTAGGATCTCTTGCCGTAGGCGGCTCGTCACCGCTGCGCACGGCGCCTGGCCGGTATGGCCGGCCACCCGGATGGAGCGGCGGACGCGCGCCGCGCGGTGCGTGCCGCACGGGAGGGCGCCAGCGCGACCCGGTACCCGGGCGCAGGAGGGATGAGAGCGCGATGGCCGAGCCCGGAACCGCAAGGCCGGCGGAGGTGGATGACCGCTCGGTCGGCGACCTCGTTTCCGAGGCGATCGGGGACCTCACCCGGCTGGTCCGCTATGAGACCGATCTGGCCAAGGCGGAGTTGCTCGCCGACGTGCGGCGCATTGGCGTGTCCTCGGCGCTGGCGGCGACCATCGTGTTCACCGGCTTCCTCATGCTGGTGATGCTGTGCTTCGCCCTGGCCTACGGCCTGCAGACGCTCGGCGTCTGGGACTGGGCCTCGTTCCTGCTCGTCACCGTCGCGCTGATCCTGCTGGCCGGGGCCTTCGCCGGAATCATCTACCTCAAGGTCCGGCGCCTGGACCGGCTGCGCAAGACCAGGGAGTCGGTGCAGGAAAGCCTCGCGCTGCTGCGCCGGGACGAGCACGCCGGGCCTCCCGCGACCGTTCCGCGGTGATCCCATGCCCGTGACCGGAGGCTCAGCCGTTTACCTCGACGGACCGTGGTCACACCGGTCCGTCAGCGCCAACGGCAGCCGGTTCCACATCGCGGAGGGCGGTGAGGGGCCGCTGGTCCTCATGCTGCACGGGTTCCCGCAGTTCTGGTGGACCTGGCGGCGGCAGCTCACCTCGCTGCCCGGGGCCGGCTTCCGGGCCGTGGCCAGCGACCTGCGCGGCTACGGGGGGAGCGACAAGCCGCCCCGTGGCTACGACCTGATCACGGCCGCCTCGGACGCGGCCGGCCTGATCCGGGCGCTCGGCGAGGCCAACGCGGTGGTCGTCGGCCACGACTGGGGCGCCCTGGTGGCCTGGACCATGGCCGCCTACTACCCCAAGGTGGTGCGGCGGCTGGCGATCGTGTCGGCGGCGCACCCGCTGCGCATGCGGGCGGAGATGCTGGCAGGCCCGCTGCGCCGGGGCTGGCGCGGCGGGAGCACGCTCGGCTTCCAGCTACCGGTGCTGCCCGAGTCACGCCTGGTCCGGCAGAACGCCGAGCAGGTCGGCCGGATGCTGCACGCATGGTCGGGGCCGGGATGGCCGGACCGGGAGACCGAGGCCAGGTACCGCGCCGCCATGGTCATCCCGTCGGTGGCGCATTCGGCGCTGGAGTATCACCGCTGGTTCCTCCGGTCCGGGCTGCGCACGGACGGCATCAGGTACGCCCGCAGGATGCGGGCGCCGATCGGGGCGCCCACCTTGCACCTGCACGGGGCCATGGATCCGTGCGTGCCGACCCGCAGCGCGCAGGCCTCGGCCCGCTACGTGGACGGGCCCTACCGGTGGCGCCTGCTGGAGGGTGCCGGGCATTTCCTGCCGGAGGAGCAGCCGGGCAAGTTCGACGCCGCCCTGCACAACTGGCTGACGGACCCCGAGCCGGAGCGATGACCCAGGGGCCGCCGGAGACTCCCGCGGCGCGGCGCGACAGGGACGCGGCCGGGCGGGCGCGCAACGCGCGGCCGCGGGACGCCCTGGGTCGGCCACTGCCGCGCGGCGCGGCCGGGGACGAGCGGATCCCGGACGACCTGCTGCTCCCGCCCGCCGATTCGCTCAGGCTCGCCCAGCAACTGCTCGACGACGGCCGCCCGTTCCACGCGCACGAGGTGCTGGAGGCGTCGTGGAAGGCCGCGCCCCCGGCCGAGCGGGACCTGTGGCAGGGGCTCGCCCAGATCGCGGTCGGCCTCACCCATGCGCGCCGGGGGAACGCCCACGGCGCGGCGGCGCTGCTGCGCCGGGGCGCGGGGCGGGTGGCCGGCTATGCGGACGGGGCGCCGTACGGCATCGACGCGGCCGGCGTCTCGCGGGCAGCGCGGGACGCGGCCGCGCGCATCGACGCCGATGGCCTGGCCGCGGCCGGGCCCGAGCGGCTGACCGTGCGGCTGGTCATCTCCTGACCAGGCTCAGCCGGGCCGCGGGCAGCCCCGGGTGGAGACCTGCACGGTGGCCGACTTCCCGCGCCGGATATCCGGCCGGACCACGCCGGAGGTGAGCGCGAAACCGGTGTCGCGCGCGGTCGTCGAGGCCGCGAAGATCACCCCGTAGACCTTGCCGTTCTTCGCCAGCAGCGGGCCGCCGGAGTTCCCCGGCTCCACGGTCGCCCGCACCGCGTAGATCTCCCGGGTGACCGTGCCGGTCCTGTAGATGTTCGGGCCGTTGGCGGCCCACTGCGAGCCGACCCGGGCGGCGACCGCGCGGAATGGCCCGTTCTCGGGATAGCCGACGACCACGGCGCCGCTGCCCCTGGCCGCCGTGGCGGCGAACCGCAGCGCGGGCGCGCGCAGGCCGGGCACGTAGAGGATCGCCACGTCGTTGTCCCAGTCGAACAGCACGACCGTGGCCGGAAGGCCGTTACGGCCGCCGAAGCTGACGTACGGGCCCACGGTCATCCCGGCGACCACGTGGGCGTTGGTCAGCACATGCCCGGGCGAGATCACGAAACCGGAGCCTTCCAGGCTCCGGTTGCAGGTGTACTTGGCCTCGCCCCAGATCTTCACGACGCTGTCGCGGTCCCTGGTCACCGCGGGCCAGGACAGGACCGCCTTGTCCGGTGCGGGCACGTTCGCCGAGCCGTTGATGCCGAGCGCGCCGAACACCTGGGTGTAGGGGCTCTTGTCCAGCAACTGCCGGAAGTCGGAGAACATGGTGAGGGCGGGCGGGGGGATGAAGTCGTTCACCCCGCGGAGCACCTCGGAGCTGCGGACCTGCCTGGCCACGGCCGGGAACGGCGCGTTGACCACCGCCGAGCCGATGAACCAGGCGATGAGCAGCACGGAGACCACGCTCACCCCGGCCCCGCCCAGGGCGTCCACCATCGCCACCGGGCGCCAGGTCACCCGGGACCGGGCCACCACGCCGAGCAGCGAGGCGAGCAACTGCCCGATCATGGCCGCGATGAACACCAGGATGATGGCCACCAGTGCCTGCTGCGAGGACCCGTGCACGAAGAATTTGGCCACGCCCGGCGAGAATGCCGCGCCGACGGCCGCGCCTGCCAGAAACCCGATGCAGCTCAGCACGCCGACGATGAAGCCTTGCCGGTACCCGGCGACCGCGAACGCGGCCGCCAGCACGATCAAGATCAGATCGAGCAGATCTCCCGGCATATCTCCACGGTATAGGCCGCCGCAGGCCCGCGCACTGGTCGTGACCGCACCGCGTCCTCACCGTGCCCCGGGCCCGCGCCACGGCGGCACTAGCGGCACTAGCTGCGACGACGGGCGGCAGCGGCGGGGCAGCGGCGACCGGCTAGCTGCGCGCGGCGGCGTCGAGCACGTCGGGGGGGAGGTCCTCCTCGCGGCCGGTGTCCCAGGGCTGCTCCCACCCGCCGAGCGCGAGCAGCCGGTCCACGAGCAGCGCGGTGAAGCCCCAGATCAGCATGCCGTGCACGCGGAAGGCCGGGCCCGCGGCGCCGGAGGGATGCCGCACGCTCAGCCGGTTGGCCGGGTCGGCGAGGTCGGTCAGCCGGGCCCGGGCCGCCGACACGATCTCCCCGTCCGCGGCGGCCACCAGCGGGCTTGGCGCACGCCACCAGGCCAGCACGGGGGTGACCCGGAAGCCGCTGCGCGGGATGAACAGCTCGGGCAGCACCGCGAGGACCTCCACCCCCGCCGGGTCCACCCCGACCTCCTCGGCCGCCTCGCGCAGCGCGGCGCCCACCGGCCCCTGATCGGAGGGCTCGACCGCGCCCCCGGGGAAGGCCGGCTGGCCCGCGTGGCGGCGCAGGTGCGGCCCGCGCTGCACGATCAGCAGGTCGGGGGCGCCCGCCGTCTCCCCGAACAGCAGCAGGACCGCCGAGGCGCGGCCGCCCCGCGCCGGGGCCCGCAGCCCCGGCGGGACCCGCATCTCCCCGGCCCGCTCGGCCAGCTCGGTGAGCCAGGCCGGGGTCACGAGAAGGGGCCCTCCTTGACCAGCTTCCTCGCCTCTTTCTCGTCCACCGGGCCGATGCCGAACGACGGGCACAGCCGGGCGATGGCGCAGGCACCGCACGCGGGCCGCCGGGCGTGGCAGACCCGCCGGCCGTGCCAGATCAGCCGGTGCGAGAGCATGGTCCATTCCGAGCGCGGGAACAGCGCTCCCACCTCGGCCTCGACCTTGACGGGGTCGGTCTCGGTGGTCCAGCCGAGCCTGGCCGCCAGCCGGCCGAAGTGGGTGTCCACGGTGATGCCGGGCACGCCGAACGCGTTCCCCAGCACCACGTTGGCCGTTTTCCTGCCGACCCCGGGCAGCGTGACGAGGTCTTTCAGGCGGCGGGGGACCTCACCGCGGTACCGGTCGCACAGCGCCTGGCCGAGCGCGATGAGGTTGGCCGTCTTGGCCCGGTAGAACCCGGTCGACTGGATGATCTTTTCCATGTCCTCCCGGTCGGCCGCGGCGTAGTCGGCGGCGGTCTTGTACCGCGCGAACAGCACCGGCGTCACCAGGTTGACCCGCTTGTCGGTGGTCTGCGCCGACAAGATGGTCGCGACGAGGAGCTCCAGCGGCGTGGCGAAGTTGAGCTCGCTATGCGCGTCCGGGTACAACTCGGCCAGTTCACGGTTGATGCGCCGGGCGCGGCGGACCAGGGCGGTCCGCGAAGGGGCTTCGGGCGTCACCAGCCCAGCCTATTGACGAGCGGGCCCGTGGCGGGCCCGGACCGGCGGCAGGTGGCGGCCGAGCACGACCAGCGCCACCGACCGGGCACCGGCGCGCTTGAGCGCCACCACGGCCGACTGGGCCGTGCCGCCGGTGGTCCAGGTGTCGTCCAGGAGCAGGACCGCGGCCCCGGTGACCGGCCGCGGGGCGCGGAACCGGCCCGGATCCAGGGCGCGCGCCCAGGGATC
>WNGM01000272.1_pt1 | contig 78821 bp, 69 predicted proteins | sample 5400571 | NCBI WGS metagenome assembly WNGM01 (sample SAMN13153378, study PRJNA577476) | soil metagenome | isolation source: 100 cm soil or saprolite under Garry oak tree replicate 2 | place: USA:California | collected 2016-06-15
CGCCGTACCCGCGCACCTCGACCGCGTAGTCGAGGTACCCCTCCGGCACGTTGCGCAGCGGCAGCCCGAGCCCGTGCAGGCCGACCAGGTACCGCTGCGGCTGGGTCAGCTCGCCGGCCCGCTCGGGCGGGGCGAACCCGACCTCGGCCGGCCCGGGCGTACCGGCCACCGCCAGACCCAGCGACCAGCTGGCGAGCAGTATCGCGGCGCTCTGCCAGTGCGGCGGCAGGAGCACGAGGGCGCGATCGCCGGGATCCAGCCCGGCGCCGTCCACGAGCAGGTTGGCGGTCTTGGCGACCCAGTTGGCCAGCGTCGCACCGGACAGCTCGGTACGCTCGCCGTTCCCGTCGTCGTACCAGGTCAACATCGGTTGGGTCGGATCCGCGGCAACAATGGCGCCGAAGCGCGCCCCAACCGTCGTCATGCCGCAGATCTATCACAGCCACCTGGGTACCGTCACCGAGCGCTGCCACGTAGCTCTCGGTGAACGCAGCTTGAACGGCCGGGAGCAGGTCCGTACCTTTCGGTAGCACTCTTAACCGATCAACCGTTACGGATGCCCGGTTCGTTGTCGGACCCGTCGCGTTGCGGTCACTGCATCGCCGCCGGCCCGGCGTAGGCTTGCGGAGGAAACGGCAGTCATGACGGAAGGACGGTCCCCGTGACCGGCGGTCGAGCACCACGTGTGCTACTCGACGCAACCAGTGTTCCCGCTGACCGGGGAGGCGTCGGACGGTACGTCGACGGCCTGCTCGGGGCGTTGAACAGAACCGACGTCGATCTGGCCGTGGTATGTCAGCGCGCCGACGCGGAGCGTTACTCACGGTTACTCCACAACGCGACCGTGATCCCGGCGCCGGCCGCCGTGACCCATCGGCCGGCCCGCCTGGCATGGGAGCAGACCGGGCTGCCGCTCCTTGCCCAGCAGGTGAGCGCCGAGGTCCTGCACTCGCCCTTCTACACCTGTCCACTGCGGGCCGCCTGTCCGGTGACGGTGACGGTGCACGACGCCACCTTCTTCACCGAGCCGGAGCACTACGACAAGTCCAAGCGCACGTTCTTCCGCAGCGCGATCAGGACCTCGCTGCGCCGCGCGGCCCGCGTGATCGTGCCCAGCAAGGCGACCCGCGACGAGCTGATCCGGCTGCTCGACGCCGACCCGACCCGCATCGACGTGGCCTACCACGGCGTGGACCACGACGCGTTCCACGTGCCGAGCGAGGACGAGAAGGCGCGGGTACGCGCGCGGCTGGGCCTGGGCGACACGGCCTACGTGGCGTTCCTGGGCGCCAAGGAGCCGCGCAAGAACGTGCCCAACCTGATCCGCGGCTGGGTGCTCGCGTCCGCCGACCTGGAGCCGTTGCCGGCGCTGGTGATCGCGGGCGGCTCCGGGCACGACGACGAGATCGACCAGGCGGTCGCCGAGGTCCCCGCAAACCTGCGCATCCTGCGCCCTGGGTACCTGCGCTACACCGACCTGCCCGGATACCTCGGCGGCGCGCTGGTGGCCGCGTACCCGTCGCACGGGGAAGGGTTCGGCCTGCCGGTACTGGAGGCGATGGCGTGCGGCGCGCCGGTCCTCACCACGCCGCGGCTCTCGCTGCCCGAGGTCGGCGGCGACGCGGTTGCATACACCGGCGAGTACCCGGAGGAGATCGCCCGCGACCTGCGCGCGCTGCTCATCGACGAGGCGCGCCGGATGACCCTGGCCAAGGCCGGGGTGGAACGGGCGAAGGAGTTCAGCTGGGAGTCCAGCGCCGAGGTACACCTGGCGGCGTGGACCCGGGCGATCGGGTGAGGTCGCCGGCATCCCCGGGTGGGCGGCGGGGGTGACCGGTCGGCATGATGGGCGGATGCTCTACGCAGTCATCCCCGCCGGTGGGAGCGGCACCCGGCTCTGGCCGTTGTCCCGGGCCGGCAGACCGAAGTTCCTGCACCCGCTGACCGGAAGCCCGCTGACGCTGCTCCAGGCGACGGTCGAGCGGCTGGCCCCGCTGGCGCCACCCGAGCAGACCTACGTGGTCACCGGGGTCGGCCACGCTGCCGACGTGGCCCGCCAGCTTCCTGAGCTGCCCGCCGAGAACATCCTGGTCGAGCCGTCGCCGCGGGACTCCTGCGCGGCGATCGGGCTCGCGGCGGCGGTCATCGCGCGGCGCGACCCGCAGGCGGTCATGGGCGCGTTCCCGGCCGACCACCTGGTCGGCCACCCGGAACGGTTCGCCGAGGTGGTACGGCAGGCGGCCGACGGGGCGCGGCAGGGGTACCTGATGACCGTGGGCATCACGCCGACGCACGCGGAGACCGGGTACGGGTACCTGGAGTGTGGCGAGCCGGTCGACGGCGGCCCGATCCGGCGGGTTCAGGAGTTCAAGGAGAAGCCGACGTTCGAGGTCGCCAGCTCGTACGTGCAGTCCGGGCACTACCTGTGGAACGCCGGCATGTTCGTCTGGCAGGTCGACGTGTTCCTGCGCGAGCTGGCCCGGCAGCAGCCGGCGTTGCACGCCGGCCTGAGCACGATCGCGGAGGCCTGGCAGACGCCGGCCCGCGAGGACGTCCTCGGCCAGCTCTGGCCCGCCCTGCCGAAGATCTCGGTCGACTACGCGGTGATGGAGGGCGCGGCCGCGGCGGGGCTGGTCGCGACGGTACCGGGCGCGTTCGGCTGGAACGACGTCGGCGACTTCCACACCCTCGGCGAGGTACTGCCCGGCGACGACGCCAACAATGTCGTGGTCGAGCCGGCCGCCGACCAGGACAAGCCGGACGTCCTGCTCGTCGACTCGGCCGGCGTGGTCGTCGTACCGCACTCCGGCCGGCTGGTCAGCGTGCTGGGCATGCGCGACATCATCGTGGTCGACACCCCCGACGTGGTGCTGGTCTGTCCCCGGGAGCGGGCGCAGGACGTCAAGAAACTCGTCGAGCAGCTCAAGGGGCGGGGCGACCTGCGGCTGGTCTGAGCCGCAGCCGGCCCGCCGCGGGGCGCAGCCGGCGCCAGAGCCAGCGCGTGCCGGTCACCGGTACCCGCCAGGCGTAGCCGAGCAGCAGCCCGCCGAGGATCACCAGTACCGCGCCCTGGGCGAGGTCGGGTACGTCGCCGGGCCAGAAGGCGCCCATCGGCAGGAAGATCAGCAGCATGCCGGTGGCCAGCGACAGTGGCCCGATCAGCCGCAGGCCGCGGGCGTCCTCCGGGTGCCCGGCCAGGTACCCGGCGGCGTGCTCGCGCGCCTGGGCCGGCCGGCCGATCTCCAGCAGCGCCTCAGCCGTTAAGAGGCCAAAACTGCTCATGTCGACTCCTCGGTGCTCTTGGCGGGTCCGCGCTCGGATCCGCCATGAGGCTCCTCGAAAGCACTGAGCCAGCCGATTCGCTCGCTACGCTCGCTCATCGGCGGGCAGGTTAGTCGATCTGCCGCACCTTGGCGATACCGGATTCAGCCTGGCAGACCGATGGATAGCAGACCGAGCGGCAGGGCGTCGGCGGCCAGCGGGACGTGCGGCCGCAGCCGGCCGGCATCGGCTTCCCGCCAGGCGGTGACGAGGCCTTCGGCGGCGAGGGCGGCGCGCAGCCGGTGCAGGTCGGCACCGGCCCGGAAGGCGGCCCGCGGCGCCGGTCCGGCGGCCGCCAGGACCAGCTCGCCACCGGGCAGGTCGGGAAACTCGTCGCGCAGCTTGTCCCGTACCCCTGCGGGAAGGAGGGTCAGGAAGGGCGACGCGACCACATCGAGGGCCCGGCTGACTGCCGCGCCGCCCACCGGCGCGCCGGCGATGTCCACATCGGACAGTACCGCCGCCGCGCGCTGCCCTTCCGCGCGTGCTTCGGCGGTACCGGTCGCGAAGAGGTCGTGCGCCGCATCGCGCACCAGCGCGGCCGCGCCCGGCCCGTCCGGGGTACCGGTGACCGCGAGGCCCCGCACGACCGCCACGGGTACCTGGTCGGACTTGTTCTTCACCAACTCCGCCGCCGCGCACAGCTCGTCGATCACGGCCATCTGGGTGATGCTCAGCTCGTTGCCGTACGCGTCGTGCTCGCCCCGGTAGTCGCGCAGCGGGTCGAGGCCGGCCGCACCGAGCGCCACGTCGGTCAGCCCGGTACGCCATGGCCGGCCCATGGTGTCGGAGACCAGGACGGCGACGTCGCGCCCGAACCGCTCGCGCAACGCCACCCGCAACGCGCGGGCCGAGGCGTCGGGATTCTCCGGCAGCAGCACCAGATGCGCTCTGTCCACATTGGAGGCGTCGATGCCGGCGCCGGCCAGGACGAACCCGTGGTGCGTCTGCACGATCCGGACCGACCCGCGGCGGGCCACGGTACGGGCGGTCTCCCGGGCCACCGCCGCCGCCCGGGCCGCCTCGCGCTCGGGCCCGTCGACCGGTACCGGTACCAGCCGGCCCTCCGCCTTCGAGATGATCTTGCTGGTGACCACGAGCACGTCCCCGTCGGCCAGCCAGGGCGCGGCGGCGGCGATCAATGCGGCCAGGTCGTCGCCGGGCCGCACGTCCCCGATCCCGGTCACCGGGAGGATCTGAATCACGCTGCCTCCAGCGCCGCTTGCACGATGGCGAGCGTCGCCGCCTCGTCGGTCATCCATAGCGGGCATGCCCGTACCCGTACCCCGTCCAGCCGAACCTCGGCGTCCACGGTATCGACCAGCCAGGCGTCGAGGATGCCCCCGGCCGACCGGGCGCCGTAGAGCCCGCCGACCCCGGCCGCCGTACACGGCACGTCGAGGGCGGCGAGGCACTTGTCGGCCATCCCGCGTACCGGTGCCCCGCCGATGACCGGCGAAACCCCGACCACGGGCGCACTGCCGCGCACCAGGGCGTCGCGCAACTCGGCGACCGCCAGGATCGGGGCGATCGAGACCACCGGGTTGCTCGGGGCGACCAGTACCAGGTCGGCGTCGGCGAGGGCGTCGAGCACCCCGGCGGCCGGCTTGGCGGCTTCGGCGCCGACGAACACGAAGCGCTCGGCGGGCAGCTCGGCGCGGTACCGGATCCACCATTCCTGGAAGTGCAGCGCGCGGCCGCCGGTGACCACGTGGGTCTCCATCCGGTCGTCCGTGGCGGGCAGCAGCCGGACGCCGGGTTGCCAGCGGGCGCACAGCGCCTCGGTCACGGCGGACAGCGGGTACCCGGCGTCGAGCATCCGGGTGCGCACCAGGTGGGTCGCCAGGTCCTTGTCGCCCAGCCCGAACCAGGCCGGCTCGGCGCCGTACGCGGCCAACTCCTCCTTGACCACCCAGCTCTCGCCGGCCCGGCCCCACCCGCGATCCCGGTCGGCGCCGCCGCCCAGGGTGTACATGACGCTGTCCAGGTCGGGGCAGATCCGCAGCCCGTGCAGGGTCACGTCGTCGCCGACGTTGACGACGGCGGTGACCTCGGCGCCGGTCGCCCGTACCCCGGCCAGGAAGCGCGCCCCGCCGATCCCGCCGGCCAGCACGACGATTCGCATGCCGCCATCCTCCCAGCAGCCGCGCAGTTCGTCGGAGCGGCTACCGGTCAGCGGCCCGATCAGCCACGCCGACCGCCCACAGGTGGTGCAACGGCGCTAGGCTGCCCGGAGCACCCGGCGGAGAATCCGGGCCGACCCGTACCAAGGGGGAGTTGTGACTACCCAGCCGCCTATCCCTTCGGCGCCCACGGCCAGCCCGGCCACCGAGCCGAAGGATCCGGTCAGCATCACCGCGCCGTTGCGCGAGTGGGCTGCCTTGCTCCTGGTCGTCGCGACCGCGGCGCTTCTGTTCCTCGCCCTGATCGGCCTGCTCCTGACCAACAACGGGTTGGGCGGATTCGGCGACCGGGCCAACCTGTACTACGAGTCGTTCGTCAGCCTGGCCACCATCCTGCTCCCGCTGGCGGGCGTGCTGCTGGCCACCCACATCAAGCCGGTGGCGGGCAGGGCCAAGGTGGTCACCCTGCTAGCCTTGATCGACTACGGCTTCGCCGCGCTCATGGGCCTGGTCTGCCTCCTGGCCGGCTTCGTGCAGAGCATCTCGGGGGCGGCCGTCAACTCGTTCGTGACGCTGCTGACCCGGCTGGTCTGGCTCGCCCTGCTGGCGTTCGCCGGCTTCGTGGTACTACGCGTGCTCCTGGGCGCCTTCGTGGTACCTAAGCCGGCGCCGGCGCCGACCGGCTACCCGGGCGGGTACCCGGGCTACCCCGGCTACCCGGGTGCGCAGGGCTACCCGCAGCAGCAGCCCGGTCAGGGGTACCCGCAGCAGGGGTACCCGCAGCCCGGCTATCCGCAGCCCGGCTATCCGCAGCCGCAGGCCGGCTACCCGACCCAGGGCTACCAGCACGCCGGGTACCCGACGCAGGCCTACCAGCCACCGGCCGCCCCGGCTCCGGCCCCGTTCGCGCAGCCCAGCTCGGGACCGCCGGTCAGCGCCCCGTACCCGTCGTACTCGGTGACCCCGCCGAGCTCGGCTCCGCCGGCCGAAGGAGTCTCCTCCGCGCCACCGGGGTACCCGCCGTCGGCGTACCCGGCCTCGGGACAGCCGGCCTGGGGCGCGCCCGGTGGCGAACCGGCCAGCCCGCCGTCGAGCGCTGCCCCGTCCAGCGCCGCCCCGTCCAGCGCCGCCCCGTCGAGCGCCGCCCCATCGAGCGGCGGCCCGTCCAGCGGCGGCCCGTTCGGCGCAGCCCCGGCCGGGCAGCACGCCGCCGGTGGGCCCGCCGACAACGGGCTCGGGGAGGGCGGCGACCGCACCCAGGCCCTGCCGCCCCGGCCAGCGGGCGGCCAGCCCAGCGGCCAGCCCGGCGACGAACCCACCCAGCGCTGGGGGTGAAACTCACATCGGCGCTCGGTGCGGCGACGACATAGGCTGCACGGGTGCGTGAACCGACCGACACCAGCCTCCGCCGAGCGCTGCGCCGGGCCGCCGACGGTCGCGTCCTCGACGCCACCGAGGCGGCGGTCCTGCTCGACGCACGGGGTACCGCCCTCGACGAGTTGCTCGCCATCGCCGGCGCGATCCGCGATGCGGGTCTCGCCGACGCCGGGCGCCCGGGCGTCGTCACGTACTCCAAGAAGGTCTTCGTCCCGCTGACCCGGCTGTGCCGGGACCGCTGCCACTACTGCACGTTCGTGACCGTGCCGCACCGGCTGCCGGCCGCCTACCTGGAGCGCGACGAGGTGCTCGCGATCGCCGCGGCCGGCGCGGCGCAGGGGTGCAAGGAGGCGCTGTTCACGCTCGGCGACCGGCCCGAGGACCGGTGGCCGCAGGCCCGCGCGTGGCTGGAGGAGCGCGGGTACGCGTCCACAGTGGACTATCTGCGCGCGTGCGCGATCGCGGTACTGGAAGAGACCGGGCTCCTGCCGCACCTCAATCCCGGCGTCCTGTCCTGGGCGGAGCTGCAGCGGCTCAAGCCGGTCGCGCCGAGCATGGGCATGATGTTGGAGACGACTGCTACGCGGCTCTGGACAGAGCCGGGTCAAGCTCATTTCGGGTCGCCGGACAAGGAGCCCGCCGTCCGGCTGCGGGTACTGGAGGACGCCGGGCGGGTCGGCGTGCCGTTCACCACCGGCATCCTCATCGGCATCGGCGAAACCCTCGACGAGCGGGCCGACTCGCTGTTCGCGATCCGCCGGATCGCCCGCGAGTACGGCCACCTTCAGGAGGTCATCGTCCAGAACTTCCGCGCCAAGCCGGACACCGCCATGCGCGCGATGCCCGACGCGGAACTGCACGACCTGGCCGCCACTGTCGCCGTCGCCCGGCTGGTACTCGGCCCGAAGGCGCGCATCCAGGCGCCACCGAACCTCATCGCGGGCGAGTACGACCTGCTGCTGCGGGCCGGCATCGACGACTGGGGTGGCGTCTCGCCGGTGACCCCGGACCACGTCAACCCGGAGCGGCCGTGGCCGCAGATCGAGGAGCTGGCCCGCCGGTCGGCCGCGGCCGGGTTCACGCTGCGCGAGCGGTTGACCATCTACCCGGAGTACGTGCGGCGCGGGGTGCCGTGGCTCGATCCCCGGCTGGCCGCCCACGTCGCCGCCCTGTCCGATCCGGAGACCGGGCTGGCAGTGCAGAGCGCGATGCCGGAAGGCCGGCCCTGGCAGGAGCCGGACGAGACGGCGCCGGGCGGCCGGATCAACCTCCACGCCGAGGTCGACACGCTCGGGAGAAGCGCGGACCGGCGCTCGGACTTCGACTCGGTGTACGGCGACTGGTCCGAGGTGGCCGCGCACGCGGTCGCCGCCCGCCCCGCGGCGCAGTCGCCGCGGCTGGATTCGGCGGTACTCACCGGGCTGCGGCTGGCCGAGAGCGATCCCGCCGCGCTCCTTCAGGAGCAGCACGAGGGCGCCGCGCTGGCCCTGCTGGAAGCCGACGGCACCGCGCTGGACGAGCTGGCCCGCATCGCCGACGAGCTGCGCCGGGACACGGTCGGCGAGGACGTCACCTACGTGGTCAACCGGAACATCAATTTCACCAACGTCTGCTACGTCGGCTGCCGGTTCTGCGCCTTCGCGCAGCGCGAGCGCGACGCCGACGCGTACCGGCTGTCTGTGGAGCAGGTGGCCGACCGGGCCGAGGAGGCCTGGCGGGCCGGCGCGACCGAGGTCTGCATGCAGGGCGGGATCGACCCGAAGCTGCCCGGTACCGCGTACGCCGACCTGGTACGCGCGGTCAAGCGGCGGGTACCGGAGATGCACGTCCACGCCTTCTCGCCCATGGAGATCGTGACGGCTTCCGCCAAGGCCGGCGTCTCGATCCGGGACTGGCTGACCGAGCTGCGCGCGGCCGGCCTGGACACCATCCCGGGTACCGCCGCGGAGATCCTCGACGACGACGTGCGCTGGGTACTGACCAAGGGCAAGCTGCCGGCGTCGACCTGGGTCGAGGTGGTGAGCACCGCACACGAGCTCGGCCTGCGGTCCAGCGCCACGATGATGTACGGGCACGTCGACCACCCGCGCCACTGGCTCGGGCACTTCCGGGTATTGGCCGGCGTGCAGGACCGTACGGGCGGCTTCACCGAGTTCGTCGCGCTGCCGTTCGTGCACCAGAACGCGCCCATCTACCTGGCCGGCATCGCCCGCGCCGGGGCCACCTGGCGGGAGAACCGGGCGGTGCACGCGATGGCCCGGATCCTGCTGCACGGCCGGATCACCAACATCCAGTGCTCCTGGGTCAAGCTGGGCGACGGGGGTACCGTCGCGATGCTGAACGGCGGCGCGAACGACCTCGGCGGCACGCTGATGGAAGAGACGATCTCGCGGATGGCGGGCTCCGAGCACGGCTCCGCCCGTACCGTCGCGCAACTGCAAGCGATCGCCGCCGCGGCCGGACGGCCGGCCCGCCAGCGCACCACCACCTACGCCGTCCCGTGATTCGCTGGCGACTCGCCGGAGTCGCGTTACCTCCGTGACCCCTGGATCGATAGGGAAGCGGCGGTACGGCCGCGAACGCCCCCGACGAACAGGCCCATTTACCAGGTTCCGCTTGACGCGTCACGCATTACACGCGTGTAATTTCAGTGGGGTTGTTCAACAGGGGCAGGCGAATCGCCACTGATTGGACTTATACGGCGGAGGTTCAGCCTTCGCGTGGGGGGTTAACGCCGGCGCCCGCGGCCGGTGGAAGGAGGCACGCTGATGGACGGCCGAGTTGCCGGGGCCGATCTGCTGGGCAACGCTCCCGAGTGGCAGGAGCGGGCACTGTGCTCGCAGACCGACCCGGAGGCGTTCTTCCCGGAGAAGGGCGGCTCGACACGGGAGGCCAAGCGGATCTGCTCGCGCTGTGAGGTACGGGCGGAATGTCTGGAGTACGCGCTGGGGCACGACGAGCGCTTCGGGATCTGGGGCGGACTGTCCGAACGCGAACGCCGGAAGTTGAAGCGCAGCGCCGCCTAGCGGAGCGAGCGCCGTCTAGTTGGTATCCAGCTCTTCCGGGTCCACGCCCAGCAGGTTGGCGACCTGCTCGATGATCACGTCGTGGATGAGGTCCGCGAGATCCTCCCGGTCGAAGGCGCGGAACTCCAGGGGACGGCGGTACAGGACGATCCGGGGCGGTACGTTGTGCCGCCCCGGGCCGCCGGGCAGCAGCCGGGCCAGCGGCACCTCACCGTCTTCGAGCACGTCGGAGTCGTACACGTTGAGGTCGGGCGGTACCTCCTCGACCGCGAACTCCACGCCGGCCAGTTCCTTCGCGTACCGCCGCTCCAGCGCCTCGACCGCGTCGAGGACCAGGTCGTCGAAGAGTTCGGCCTTGGTCCGCGAGGCCGGCACGTTCGCCGGTACCAGCCGGCCGCGCAGGCCCCGGCCGTGCCGGTCACGCCAGCGCCGCCGCCCTGGTCCACCAGGCAGGCTGCGGCGGGGCTCGGGACTGGTCACGCACACAGCCTAGCCCCGGGGCGGGCGGCGCCTGGACTGAGGAGCGAAGCGACGAGGGAAGGTGTCGCCTGAGGAGCCGCGGGGCCGCGCGAGCGCAGGCGAGCGCCAAGAGCCCCAGCCCGTCCCCGGCCTACGCCCACCGGGCCGCGCGGGGCCACCCGGCGTGTCGCGCCGGCAACCGAACGAACCGCCGGCCCGAGGACGATACCGTGCCGCCGTGAGGTCCCCCCGGCGTTGTACCCGCAACGGCTGCCCCCGGCCGGCCGTCGCGACGCTCACCTATGTCTATGCCGAGTCGACGGCGGTGATCGGCCCGCTCGCGGCGTTCGCCGAGCCGCACACGTACGACCTGTGCGAGCAGCACGCCCGCGGCCTCACTGCGCCGCGCGGCTGGGATCTGGTCCGCCACGACGGCGACTACATACCCCCGCCGCCCTCCAGCGACGACCTCGTCGCGCTCGCCGACGCGGTTCGCGAGGCGGCCGGCCGCCCGGGTACCCGCCGCGACCCGGAGCCCGGCGCACCGCTCGGCCGCCGCGGTCACCTCCGGGTCATCCCACCGTCCCGCTGAGTTGCCCCGTCCGGCCTGCCCCGTCCGCTCGCTTCGCGGCGCTGTTAAGCGTCGTCTTCCCTCGTCGCTGCGCTTCTCGGTCCAGACGACGCCGCGCCGCTCCCGCTCGCTGCCTCAGTACCGCCCCGTCCGCTCGCTTCGCGGCGCTGTTAAGCGTCGTCTTCCCTCGTCGCTGCGCTTCTCGGTCCAGACGACGCCGCGCCGCTCCCGCTCGCTCCCTCAGTACCGCCCCGTCCGCTCGCTTCGCGGCGCTGTTAGGCGTCGTCTTCCCTCGTCGCTGCGCTTCTCAGTCCAGACGACGCCGCGCCGCTCCCGCTCGCTCCCTCAGTCTTACCAGGACGGTGGCTCGGCCAGCCGGGCGGTCGCGTCGTAGATCAGCTCGCGCAGCGGTCCGGCCAGGTGCGGGTTCTGCTGCAGCGCGTCGGCCAGCCGGGCGCGCCACAGCCCGGCCTCGGCCTGCGGGGCGTCGGCCCGCTCGGTCCACCACAGCCGGCTGAACGAGTCGGACAGCGCCTGGTGGTACTGCGGGCCGAACATCGCGCCGAGGCGTTCGTTGAGCCAGCCGTAGAGGTGGTCGGACTCGAGCGCGCGCACGATCACCCGGGCCCCGTCCCAGGCCAGCCTCGGGTGGTGAAGCACAGGCCCCGTCATCAGGTCATCGTCAACCTTCGACAGCTTGCCGGACAAGCGGCCGTGCGGCCGATTGACCGTGTACCGGAAGAGATCGATCACGATGGGGCGACTACGCTCGCGTCAGAGGAGCCCTTCTTAAGGCGAGGAGATCCGTTCGGTGTCCGACCTGAGCCGCTTCGTCAAGGCTTACGACGTCCGGGGAACCGTTCCAGACCAGCTCAACGCGCAGGTCGCCCGCGCGTTCGGCGCGGCCTTCGTCCGGGTGCTGCGCCGCGAGGCGCCGGTACCCACCATCGTCGTCGCGCACGACATGCGGCCGTCCTCCCCGGAGCTGGCCGATGCGTTCGCCGCCGGCGCCAACAGCGAGGGCACCGACGTCGTCATGGCCGGGCTGGGCTCGACCGACATGCTCTACTTCGCCGCCGGGTACCTCGACCTGCCGGGCGTGATGTTCACCGCGAGCCACAACCCAGCGCAGTACAACGGCATCAAGCTGTGCCGGGCCGGCGCGAAGCCGATCGGTCTGGAGACCGGACTGGCCGAGGTCCGCGACGAGGCCCAGGCGCTGATCGGTGACGGTGCCGGGTCGCAGGGCGAAGCTGCGGGAGCCGGCATGGTCACAGGGAAGTCGTCGTTCGGGGAAGGCACCGGGTCGGTCGAGCGGCGCGACCTGCTCACCGAGTACGCCCGGCACCTGCGCACGCTGGTCGACCTGTCCGGCAGCCGCCGGCTCAAGGTCGTGGTCGACGCCGGCAACGGGATGGCCGGGTACACGGTTCCGGCGGTACTCGGTGACGCCAAGCTGGACCCGCTGCCGCTCGACATCATCCCGATGTACTTCGAGCTGGACGGCACCTTCCCCAACCACGAGGCCAACCCGCTGGAGCCGAAGAACATCGTGGACCTGCAGGCGGCTGTCCAGGACCACGGCGCGGACATCGGGCTGGCCTTCGACGGCGACGCCGACCGGTGCTTCGTCGTCGACGAGAACGGCGCGCCGGTCTCGCCCAGCGCGATCACCGCGCTGGTCGCCGCCCGCGAGCTGGCCAAGCATCCCGGCGGCATGATCATCCACAACCTGATCACCTCCACTGCGGTACCCGAGATCGTGCGCGAGCGCGGCGGCGAGCCGCTGCGCTCCCGGGTCGGGCACTCGTTCATCAAGGCCGAGATGGCCCGTACCGGCGCGGTCTTCGGCGGTGAGCACTCCGCGCACTACTACTTCAAGGACTTCTGGGGCGCCGACACCGGCATGCTCGCCGCGATGCACGTCCTCGCGGCGCTGGGCGAGGTGGACGAGCCGCTGTCGGAGCTGGCCGCCGAGTACGAGCGGTACGCCTCGTCCGGCGAGATCAACTCGACGGTCACCGACCAGCAGGGCAAGCTGGCCGCGGTCGAGGCGCGGTTCGGCCCGGGCAACGAGGTCGACCACCTCGACGGGTTGACCGTACGCTTCCCGGATGGCGCCTGGATCAACCTGCGCCCGTCGAACACGGAGCCGCTGCTGCGGCTGAACGTGGAGGCGCCCGACGCCGACCGGATGGCGCAGTTGCGCGACCAGGTTCTCGCCGCGGTCCGGTCCTGAAGGAGGCGTACCCGATGGCTCTCGACCCGCAGCTGCTGGAGATCCTGGCCTGCCCCGACACCCACCACGCGCCGCTGTCGTACGACGCCGACGCGCAGACCCTGACGTGCACCGAGTGCCACCGGATCTTCGAGATCCGCGACGGCATCCCGGTTCTTCTGCTGGACGAGGCGCGCGTACCGGAGGGCGAGGGATGATCGACGGTACCGCTGGCGTCCGGGGGCATCGCGGGGTCGACGAGGCGCTGCTGGACGACCAGGCGGCGATGGAGGCGGCCGACCCGGGGCAGATGCTGCGGCACACCGCCTCGGCCGGTGCGCAGGTACGCGAGTCCGCGGCCCTGGCCGCCGAGGCGAACCTGACCACCATCGCCGACGAGGGGCGGCCGCGGGCCGTGGTGGTGGCGGGGCAGGGCACCGCCGCGCGTACCGGCGACATCCTCGCCACGGTGGCCGGCCCGCACTGCCCGGTACCGGTGCTGGCGCACCGCAGCCCGGGGGTACCCGGCTGGGTCGGCGCCGCCGACGTCGTCATCGCGGTGTCCGCCTCCGGACGCAGCCCGGAAGCGCTCAGCGCCGCCGAGGCCGCCGCGCGCCGCGGCGCCCGGCTCGTGGCGATCGGCCGGCCGGACTCCGAGCTGCAGTCGGTGGCGGAGAGCGCCCGGGCGCCGTTCATCCCGGTACCCAGGCGGGGTCCGGCGCGCGCCGGCTTGTGGGGCCTGACGATTCCGGTGCTGCTTGCCGCCCGTACCCTCGGGCTGGTCAAGGTGACCGAGGCGGACATCGCGGAGACCGCGGCCCGGCTCGACGCGGACGCCGAGCGGTGCCGGCCCGCCGCCGAGTCTTTCGTCAACCCGGCCAAGTCCCTCGCGCTGGACCTGGCCGGCTCGATCCCGATCGTGTGGGGTTCCTCGACGCTGGCCACCGTCGCGGCCCGGCGGTTCGCCGACACGCTGTCGGCCAACGCCCGCTACCCCGTGGTGGCCGGCGCGCTCGCCGAGGCGGGGCGCGGGCAGGTCGGCCTGCTCGACGGCGTCTACGGAGCGCTGGGCGAGGCCGACCGGGACATCTTCGCCGACCCGGCCGAGGCGGTCGACAACGACAACACCCGGCTGCGCCTCGTGCTGCTGCGCGACGGCGGGCTCGCCGAGGACGACGGCAGCGAGCCCGAGCCGCTCGCGGTCGAGGAACGGCGGGCCGAGGCGATACAGGAGATTGCCGAGCGCCGCGGGGTACGGGTCAGCGTGCTGACCGCCGAGGGTGGCTCGCCGCTGGAGCGGCTGGCGTCGCTGGTCGCGGTACCGGACTTCGCCTCGCTCTACCTGGCCATGGCGCACGGCCTGGACCCGATGGCGGTACCGGCGGTATCGGAGGTCAAGGAGAGCCTCACCCCGTGAGTAGTGGCGGGGGCACCAAAGCTGTGGTCGCGGCGCTGGGCGCCAACCTGGGGATCGCGGTGACCAAGTTCGCCGCGTTCGCGCTCACCGCGTCCGCCTCGATGCTGGCCGAGGCGATCCACTCGGTCGCCGACTCGACCAACCAGGTGCTGCTGCTGATCGGCGGGAAGCGGGCGCAGCGCGGCGCGACGCCGACGCACCCGTTCGGGTACGGGCGGGAGCGCTATGTCTACGCGTTCGTCGTCTCCGTGGTGCTGTTCGCCGTCGGCGGGCTCTTCGCCGTCTACGAGGGCATCCACAAGCTGGCGCATCCCGAGCCGATCGCCTCGTGGAAGTGGGTACCGATCGCCGTCCTCGTGGTGGCGATCGTCCTGGAGTCGCTCTCGTTCCGGACCGCCATGCGGGAGACCAACGAGATACGTGGCGGAGCGTCCTGGGGCGCGTTCATCCGCCACGCCCGGGCTCCGGAGCTGCCGGTCGTCCTGCTGGAAGACTTCGCGGCGCTGATCGGGCTGATCCTCGCGCTGTTCGGGGTGGGCCTGACCCTGCTCACCGGCAGCGGGATCTGGGACGGCCTCGGTACCCTCGCGATCGGCGCGCTGCTGGTGGTCGTCGCGGCCGTTCTCGCGGTGGAGACCAAGAGCCTGCTGGTCGGCGAGGCGGCGACGGCCGAGCAGGTCGCGGCGATCGAGCGCGCGATCGGTGGCGGGGACGGGATCTGCCGGCTCATCCACCTGCGTACCCTGCACCTCGGGCCGGACGAGCTGCTGGTCGCGGCGAAGATCGCGGTACCCGGCCAGGAGCGCGCGGCGCAGTTGGCCGACGCTATCAACGCGACCGAGGCGCGGATCCGGTCGGCGGTACCGATCGCCCGCGTGATCTACCTTGAACCCGACATCGACCGCACGCCGCACACCGACCGGGGAGCGTGAGTTGGAGCCGCTGTACGGCAAGGTCCGCGACTACGCCTGGGGATCCCGGCGCGCGATCGCCGGCATCCAGGGGCGCCCGGTACCGAGCGACGGGCCGGAGGCCGAACTGTGGCTCGGCGCGCACGACGGGGCGCCCGCCGACCTGGCCGGACGCTCCCTGCCGGAGGCGCTCGCCGCCGACCCGGCCGGGCTGCTCGGCGAGCGGGTCGTCGCGGAGTTCGGCGTCCGGCTGCCGTACCTGTTCAAAGTGCTCGCCGCGGACGCGCCACTGTCGATCCAGGCGCACCCGGACGCGGCCCGCGCGGCGGATGCCTTCGCCGCCGCGCACCCGAGCTACTGCGACCCGTACCACAAGCCGGAACTGCTCGTCGCAGTCGAGGAGTTCGACGCGCTGTGCGGGTTCCGCGACCCGGCCGAATCGGCGGCGCTGCTGGAGTCGCTCGGGGTCGACGCGGTCAAGCCGGTGGTCGAGGCGCTGCGCACCGGTACCGCTGCGGACCGGCTGCGGGGCGCCCTGGAACTGCTGACCTCCTGGCCGGTCGAGGACCGCGTGGACCTGGTCTCCGCCGTCGCGGCCGCGTCGCCGTTCGCCGCGGGACTCGCCGCGCACCACCCCGGCGACGTCGGGGTGGTCATCGCGCTGCTGCTCAACCGGGTACGGCTGGGCGCCGACGACGCGGTCTGGATGCCGGCCGGCAACCTGCACGCATACCTCCGCGGGGTCGGCGTGGAGATCATGGCGGCCAGCGACAACGTGCTGCGCGGCGGCCTGACCCCCAAGCGCGTCGACGTCGCCGAGCTGCTGCGGATCCTGCGCTTCGAGGTGCTCGCCGACCCGGTGGTCCACCCGGTACCGGTCGCGCCCGGCCTGGTGACCTGGCCCGCGCCGGTACGGGAGTTCGCGCTGTACAAGGCGACGCTGACCGGCGCGCCGGTGACTCTGCCCGCGGACGGGCCGCGGATCGTGTTCTGCCTGCGGGGCACGGCTGACCTCGGCCCGCTGGAACTGCACGGCGGCGAGGCGGCCCTGGTCGGGGCGGCCGAGCCGGCGGTCACCTGCCGGGGTCAGGGTGTGATCTTCCAGGCCGACACCGCGACACACGCCTTGCGGTAGGTCGAAAATCCGACATCGTGCCCGTCCGTCTTGCCCGACTCGCGGTGAAATCCGCGGTTCTACTTGACAGGGCATATCCACAGTGTGACTCTTAGACCACGCAGCGTCATCGCGACGAAGGTCCGAGACACGCGCGGGGGAACCAAACCGGGGGGATGCGCGGGGCGGTGGAGCATCGGGTGGCCAGCCACCCTGCTCCGCCGCCCCGCGCGCATGGGCGGGGTGGTGGGGTCAGAGCAGGCTGGGCGGGGTGGTGGGGTCAGAGCAGGCACTGCCCGGGGCGTACCGGGAAAGCGGTGCCGCGTAAGGTCGAAGGCGCCTACGAAGTAGAGCCGAAGACGACAGGGGTTGTTGATGACCAATACGCTGCCGCGCCCGGACGCCGCCGGGGTACGCCCGACGACCGTCGCCGATGGGGACTTCAAGGTCGCGGATCTCTCGCTGGCCGCGTTCGGCCGCAAGGAGATCCAGCTCGCCGAGCACGAGATGCCCGGCCTGATGGCGATCCGCGCGGAGTACGCGGCCAGCCAGCCCCTGCGCGGGGCCCGGATCACCGGTTCGCTGCACATGACCGTGCAGACCGCCGTGCTGATCGAAACGCTCGTCGCGCTCGGCGCGCAGGTCCGGTGGGCCTCCTGCAACATCTTCTCCACCCAGGACCACGCCGCGGCGGCTGCCGCGGTCGGCCCGACCGGCACGGTTGACCGCCCGGCCGGGGTACCGGTCTACGCCTGGAAGGGCGAGACGCTGCCCGAGTACTGGTGGTGCACCGAGCAGGTGCTGCTGTGGCCGGACGGTGGCGGCCCGAACATGATCCTCGACGACGGCGGCGACGCGACGCTGCTCGTACACAAGGGCGTCCAGTTCGAGGCGGCCGGCGCGGTACCGTCCACGGCCGAGGACGACGCCGAGGAGTACGCGGTGATCCTGGAGGTGCTGCGGCGCTCCCTGGCCGCGGACGGCCAGCGGTGGACCGGGATCGCGGCGGAGATCAAGGGCGTGACCGAGGAGACCACGACCGGCGTGCACCGCCTGTACGAGATGCAGCAGCACGGCACGCTGCTCTTCCCGGCGATCAACGTCAACGACTCGGTGACCAAGAGCAAGTTCGACAACAAGTACGGCTGCCGGCACTCCCTGATCGACGGCATCAACCGCGCCACCGACGTGCTCATCGGCGGCAAGGTAGCGGTCGTCTGCGGATACGGCGACGTGGGCAAGGGCTGTGCGGAGTCGCTGCGCGGCCAGGGCGCCCGGGTGATCATCACCGAGGTCGACCCGATCTGCGCGCTGCAGGCGGCCATGGACGGGTACCAGGTCACCACGATCGAAGACGTCGTCGACACCGCCGACATCTTCGTCACCGCGACCGGCTGCAAGAACGTGATCACCGCCGAGCACATGGCCCGGATGAAGCACCAGGCGATCGTCGGCAACATCGGCCACTTCGACAACGAGATCGACATGGCCGGCCTGGCCCGCCTCGACGGCGTCCGCCGGATCAACGTCAAGCCGCAGGTCGACGAGTGGGTATTCGGCGCCGAGGGCCAAGGGCAACCTCATGCGATCATCGTGCTGTCCGAGGGCCGGCTGCTGAACCTGGGCAACGCGACGGGGCACCCCAGCTTCGTCATGTCCAACTCGTTCACCAACCAGGTGATCGCCCAGATCGAGCTGTTCACCAAGACCGAGCAGTACCCGCTGGGCGTCTACACGCTGCCCAAGCACCTGGACGAGAACGTGGCCCGGCTGCACCTCGCGGCGCTGGGCGTCAAGCTGACCCAGCTGTCCAAGGACCAGGCCGACTACCTCGGGATACCGGTCGAGGGGCCGTACAAGTCAGCGCATTACAGATACTGATCCGACGTTGATCGGGGCGGCCGGATCCGGCCGCCCCGATGCATATCTGCCACCGGTACCGAACGCCAGCGATTTTTTCCGCCAGCGGGTCCTCCCCGGCCGGTTCTTTGTCCGCGACTGTGCCCGGAAATCCCATCTACTCATGAGTTGGGATGACCGCATTTAGTCCGTCTGAGCAGGTAGTGTGCACCCGAAGGGACCGGCGGTATCGGCCACCTGGCTAGTTACGGGTGGTGCGCGAGGATCGGCATTGTGACTGTGACGCAGCTGTTATCGGACCGTTGTGTAACGGCATGTTCGATCCACAGTCCGTACGGCTACGGTCTTTCAAGGCCGACCATCGATCGGTTCAATCGCAGGAGGACCCGATACCCATGGGTGGAACCACCTCGATGTGGGCAGACGGGCAGATCCCGTCTGCTGACCTGGACCCGGGCCCGGTTCAGGTCGCAGACACCAAACCGGCGGCCGCGAAGGCCTTCATCGGCAGGTCGCCCGGGCAGCTGGCCCTCATGCGCCTGCGCCGGGACCGTACGGCGGTGGTCTCCTTCTGGGCCCTGGTGTTCTTCGTCGCGCTGGCGGTCCTCGCCCCGGTGATCCAGTGGATCTACGGGTACAACGCGACCCAGTCGGACTCCGGCCTGCTCGACGACACCGGGGCACCGCTGGGCTACCTGGGCGGGATCACGTTCAGCACCGACAACACGTCCCACCACATCCACGTCCTCGGGGTGGAGCCGGGTCTCGGCCGGGATCTCTTCATGCAGATCGTCATGGGCCTGCGGACGTCAATGACGATCGCCGTCGTGTCCACGGTGGCGGCCACGATCATCGGTACCGTGCTCGGCATCATCGCCGGCTACTTCGGCGGCTGGATCGACTCGGTGATGAGCTGGTTCATCGACTACATGCTGGCGTTCCCGTTCTTCCTGTTCTGCCTGGCCGTCATCCCGGTGATCAACACCCGCCTGGCCGACCAGTACGGCGAGGTCACGTCGACCAAGCGGATGGCCGGCGCCAGATCCGGTCACGTGATGTTCCGGCAGCTCCTGCCGAACCTGTGGGCGCCGATCCTGGTCACGTTCTCGCTCGGCATCCCGGCGACCATCACCGCCGAGGCGGCGCTGTCGTTCCTGAACATCGGCGTGATCGAGCCCGCGCCCGACCTGGGCCGGGTCATCTCCAACAGCCAGAACTGGCTCTCCGTGGATCCCGCCAACCTGGTGATCCCCGGTCTTTTGATCTTTATCATCGTGCTCGCCTTCAACCTGTTCGGCGATGCCCTGCGCGACGCATTGGACCCGAAATCGTCCAAGTAGTGCTCACGCGAGTTTGAGATGTCCCGCATTCGAGGTCAGTCCGTCCGGACCGATTCCGGATAGCGGGCTTGAGGAAGGAGACAACCGTGCGATACCGGGTTCGGGCGCTGGCGGTCAGTGCCCTGGCCATCAGCCTCGCGGTTGCCGGCGGCTGCGCCAAGAACACAGGCAGCACCGGCGGTACCGGCGGCGGGGGCCCGCAGAAGCAGGAAGCCATCCAGATCGACAAGGAGGGCAAGTCGCCGACGCCGGCGCCCGAGGTCCCGGGTGCCAAGAAGGGCGGCACCCTCACCTGGCTCGAGGATGGCGCGCCAGAGCACTTGAACCCCCAGAACGTCTATGTCACCGATGCGTCGGAGATGGGCACGGTGATGTTCCGCCAGCTGACCAGCTACATCGAGGACCCCAACGGTGGCCCGCTGAAGCTGGTCGGCGACCTCGCGAAGAACACCGGCGAGGCCAGCGCGGACAACAAGACCTGGACCTACCACCTGCGCGACGGGATCAAGTTCGACGACGGCACGCCGATCACCTCGAAGGACATTGCGTACGGCATCAGCCGGTCCTTCGGCAAGCAGGGTGAGAACGGCCCGCAGTATGTGCAGCAGGCGCTCGACCCGAAGAAGGCCTACAAGTTCGCGGCGGGTACCACGGCGCCGGGGATCAGCACGCCGGACGACAAGACGATCGTCTTCACCTTCCCGGACGCGCACCCCGAGACGCCGTACATCATGGCGCTGTATACCTCAACCCCGGTACCGGCGGCCAAGGACACCGGCGACGCCTACGACCGGGCCTGGGTCTCCAGCGGTCCTTACATGATCGACGGGACCTACGACGGGTCGACGAAGCTGACCCTGAAGAAGAACCCCAACTGGGACGCGGGCACCGACCCGATCCGCCACCAGTACGCCGACAAGTGGGTGTTCGACTTCTCGCCGAACCGCAACGACCAGACCAAGCGGCTGATCGCTGACCAGGGCGGTGACGCCTTCGCGGTGGGTACTGCCAACGTGGCCCAGGCAAGTATCGCGCAGGTCCGCGACGACGCGTCGCTGTCGAAGCGGGTCATGAGCGGGCCGACCCCGTACGTCGACTACGTCAACATCAACAACACCCGGGTGACCGACCTCAAGGTCCGCCAGGCGCTGAACTACGCGTTCGACCGGGGCGCCTACATCACCGCCGTCGGTGGCAAGGAGGTGGCCGCGCCGGCCACGGAGCTCATGGCGCCGATCGTGCCGGGCTTCAAGAAGTACGACGCCTACCCCTCGGCCGACGGGCACGGCGACGTCGCGAAGGCCAAGGAACTGCTGGCCGGGCAGACTCCGAAGCTGACCTATTGCTTCGCCAACACGGCGACCCAGCAGCAGTACGCGGTGGTCATCCAGCAGGCGCTGCAGCGGGCGGGCTTCCAGATCGTCCTCAACCCGATCGACAAGCCGGCGTACTACACGACGATCGGTGACAAGACGACGAAGTGTGACCTCATGCGGTACGGCTGGGGCCAGGACTACCCGGACGCCTTCAGCACGCTGGACGTCCTGTTCAACGGCAAGAACATCGTGGACAAGGGCAACCAGAACACCTGCTACCTCAACCAGCCGGACATCAACTCCAAGCTGGACGACCTCGCGAAGATGCAGGACCGCGCCGCGGCCGCCACGAAGTACGGCGACCTCGACGAGGAGATCATGACGAAGTACGCGGCGACGATCCCGAACTTCCAGACGCGGGCCTACATCCTGCATGGCAGCAAGGTCGGCGGCACCTTCGTCAGCCCGCTCTACGACGAAGCCAACCTGGTCGACGCCTACGCGATGTCCTGACGACCCGATAAACGCATCACCCCTGTGGGCGGCCGGCGTTGAGCCGGCCGCCCACGGGACCACCCGGAAGGCCAGGCCCCGCCATGTTGCGGTTCTTCATCCGGCGCGTACTGCTCGCCGTGCTGACACTGTTCGCCATCTCGGTGACCACGTTCCTGCTCTTCTTCGCGGTACCGCAGAACCCAGCCGCGACGATGTGCGGGAACCGGATATGTCCGGCCGAGACGCAGAAGCACATCAGCGAGGCGTTGGGCCTGACCAAGCCGCTCACGGTGCAGTACGCCGAGTACATGAAGGGCATCTTCGCCGGCCGCACCGTCGGCACCGGCAACGACAAGATCAACTGTCCGGCGCCCTGCCTGGGCGTATCCTTCCGGACCGGCCAGGCCGTGCTCGACATCGTCAAGCAGGGGCTGCCGATCTCGGTCAGCATCGTGCTGGGCGCGGCCGTGGTCTGGCTCTCCATCGGCGTCGTGCTCGGCACGGCCGCAGCGCTCCGACGCGGTAGTCCGCTGGACAAGTTCTCCATCGGGTTCGCCCTGGGCGGCGCATCCATGCAGATCTACGTCCTCGGCCTGATCCTGATGGCCGTCTTCGTGTACGGCCTGCACTGGGTGGCCAGGCCGAGCTACACGAGCCCGCTCGACAACCCGTTCCAGTGGGCGTACGGGCTGATCCTGCCCTGGTTCACGCTCGGCGTGATCAACTCAGCGCTCTACGCCCGGCTCTCCCGGGCGCAGATGCTCGAAACCCTCTCGGAGGACTTCGTCCGGACCGCGCGGGCCAAGGGGGTCAGCCCGCGGACCGTGAACTTCCGGCACGCGCTGCGGGCCGCTATCACCCCGATCGTCACCATCGCCGGCCTCGATCTGGGCGTCAACCTCGGTGGCGTGGTCATCACCGAGACAACGTTCAGCCTGCACGGGATGGGCAAGATCGCGGTGGACGCGATCGGAAATCTCAACCTGCCGGTGGTGATGGCGACCGTCCTCATCGCCGCTTCGTTCCTGGTCATCTCGACGGTTCTCGTCGACATGCTGTATGCATTTATCGACCCCCGGGTAAAGCTCGGCTGAACAAGGACGCTCGGATGACCACAGACCGCACCACCCGCGCCGCTACGCCGTACTCCGGGACATACCTGCAGGTCAAGGACTTGCGGGTACGGTTCGCCACCGAGGACGGGGTGGTGAGGGCCGTCGACGGGGTGTCCTTCGAACTGGAACGCGGCAAGACCCTCGGCATCGTCGGCGAGTCCGGCTCGGGTAAGAGCGTGACCAGCCTGTCGATCATGGGCCTGCACAACCGGAAGCGGACCGCGATGAGCGGGCAGATCGCCGTCGGCGGCAAGGACGTGTTGAAGCTGCCGGAGGACAAGGTACGCCGGATGCGCGGCCAGGAGATGGCGATGATCTTCCAAGATCCGCTGTCCGCCCTGCACCCGTACTACACGATCGGCCGGCAGATCGTCGAGGCGTACCGGGTCCACCACAACGTGTCGAAGGACAAGGCTCGGGTGCGGGCCATCGAGATGCTCGACCGGGTGGGCATTCCGCAGCCGCAGAAGCGGTTCGACCAGTACCCGCACGAGTTCTCCGGCGGTATGCGGCAGCGTGCCATGATCGCCATGTCCCTGATCAACGATCCGGACCTGCTGATCGCCGACGAGCCGACCACCGCGCTCGACGTCACCGTCCAGGCGCAGATCCTCGACCTCCTGGAGGACCTGCAGAAGGAGTTCAACTCCGCGATCATCCTGATCACGCACGACCTCGGCGTGGTCGCCCAGGTCGCCGACGACGTACTGGTCATGTACGGCGGCCGGGCCGTCGAGTACGGCACCGCCGAGCAGGTCCTGCGCGCCGCGCAGATGCCGTACACGTGGGGGCTGCTGTCGAGCATCCCGTCGGTACACGGGGACTCCGACGCGGACCTCGTGCCGATCAAGGGCAATCCGCCGAGCCTGATCAACCTGCCGCCCGGCTGCTCGTTCCACCCTCGCTGCCGGTACGCGATGCTCAACGGCGGCCCGTGCGACGTCGAGGTACCCGAACTCCTGCCGGTCGAGGGCGAGCGCGGCCACCTGGTGGCCTGCCACCTGCCCGACCAGTTCCGCAAGGACACCTACGTGAACGAGATCGCGGAGACCGGTGTGGCGGTCGTGAGTGAGGAGCTGGCATGAGCGGAGCGAGGCGCGGCGTCGCCTGGAGTGAGGAGCGCAGCGACGAGGGAAGGCGGCGCACCAAAGCGCCTCGCGGAGCGAACCGGGAGACACAGTGACTGAGATCCAGAACGCGCCGTCCGGTGCCGCGGTCGCCGAGCGCAAGCCCCCCCGCGAGCCGCTGCTGCGGGTCGAAGGGCTGGCCAAGCACTTCCCGGTCCGGGGCAAGCTGTTCCGCTCCGGCGGCGTGGTGCGGGCCGTCGACGGCGTGGACTTCACGGTGGCTCCGGGCGAGACGCTCGGCCTGGTCGGCGAGTCCGGCTGCGGCAAGACCACGACCGGCCGGGCGGTTGTCCGGCTGCTGGAGCCGACCGGCGGAAAGATCGTTTTTGACGGGCGGGACATCACCCACCTCAAGGGCGGCGCGCTGCGCCCGATCCGCCAGGATCTCCAGATCATCTTCCAGGACCCGTACTCGTCACTGAACCCGCGGCACACCGTCGGCCGGATCATTTCGATGCCGCTGCAGGTCAACGGGATCAAGGTGCCCGGCGGCATGCGCAAGCGGGTACAGGAGCTGCTGGAGATCGTCGGCCTCAACCCGGAGCACTACAACCGGTTCCCGCACGAGTTCTCCGGCGGGCAACGGCAGCGGATCGGGGTCGCCCGGGCGCTGGCGCTGCGGCCGAAGCTGATCGTCGCCGACGAGCCGGTCTCGGCACTGGACGTGTCGATCCAGGCGCAGATCGTCAACCTGCTGCGCGGGCTGCAGCGCGAGTTCGACCTGGCGTTCCTGTTCATCGCGCACGACCTCGCCGTGGTGCGGCACTTCTCGCAGCGGATCGCGGTCATGTACCTGGGCAAGATCGTCGAGGTCGGCGACCGGCACCAGATCTACGACACCCCGGCGCACCCGTACACGCGAGCGCTGCTGTCGGCGGTACCGGACATCGAGGTGCTCGGCACCGCCCGGGAACGGATCCGGCTGACCGGCGACGTACCGACGCCGCTGAACCCGCCCTCGGGCTGCCGGTTCCGCACGCGGTGCTGGAAGGCGCAGGAGATCTGCGCGACGAAGGAGCCGACGCTGGACATCATCGGACCAGCGGGGCAGCCGGTGGCCTGCCATTTCCCGGAGTCGGGACCGCTTCGCTGATAGGTTGGCGCTCGCTCCGCTCGCGCGGCTCCGAGGCTCTCCAGGCGCCGTCTTCCCTCCTCGCTGCGCTCGTCAGTCCAGATGCCGCCCGCCTCGGAGCGTAGCGGGTGCCGCCGGCCGGACCAGGCCGGGCTGGACCGGGCCACCGGGCGGGTACGAACCGGGCGGCAGCGGTGGTGGCGGCGCGACCGGCGGGAGGACCCAGCCGGTACGGTGCACCTCGCGGGCCAGTTCCGGCCAGACCGTCGCGGTAGCCGCCCGGGCCTGGGCGAGCCGGCGTACCGAGCGGCGGTTGCGCTCAGCCAGGACCGCGGCCAGGTAGGCCCAGCCAGGGGTACCGGGCGGTGCCGGCGGGGGAGCGCCAGTTCGTCGTCCAGCCCGGTCAGGTCCAGCGTCGCGGCCCAGTTGGCCAGCGGCGGAGGCATCGCCGGTACCCAGCCCCAGCTCGCCGGCGTCCGTTCGTGGATGACGATGGTGCCGGCCATCAGGTCGCCCAGTCGCTTGCCCTGCGGGTTGACCAGCATCGTCCAGAGGCTGACCACCCAGGTCACCGGTACCAGCAGAAGCCCCGGCCACTCCAGCGCGGTCGCGACGAGCGCCCGGGTCAGCGCGTGGCGGAACCGGATCGGGCCGCCGTCGTCGCGGACCACCCGTAACCCCATCGCCAGCTTGCCCAGCGTCCGGCCACCGGTCAGCGTCTCCAGCAGCGTCGGGTACCCGATGAAGACCAGCGCGAACATGATCGTCAGGAGGGTGACCACGAGCGCCTCGTCGGCCGCGCCGATCGAGGCGCCGATGCCCAGCACGACGATGAACACCACATACAGCAGGAACGTCAGGCCTATCTGGGCCATGATGTCCACCAGCAGCGCCAGGGTACGGGAGCCCAGCCGGGCGATCCGGATGTCGAACTCGACGGCCTCGCCGCTGACCAGGCTCACCCGCACATCCAACCACGGCCGGACCACCCCCGATGGGGCTCGCCAGATACCCTGCCCGGCATGGACCTCGACGCCTATGTGGCCGAGCATGCGGCCCAGTGGCGCCGTCTGGATGACCTGTCCCGGCGCCGCCGGCTCAGCCCCGAGGAGACCGACGAGCTGGTCGCGCTCTACCAGCGAGCCGGTACCCACCTGTCGGTGATCCGCAGCCGCTCGCCCGACCCGGCGCTGGTGGCCCGGCTGTCCCGGATCCTGCTCGCCGCGCGGGGCGCGATCACCGGCGGAAGCGCGTTCTCCTGGCGTACCGTCGGCCGGTTCTTCACCGCGACCTTTCCGCTGGCCGTCTACGAGGCGTGGCCGTGGTGGGGCACGGTCGCGGTGGCGAACACCGGGCTGGCCTTCCTGATGATGTACTACGTGGCCGCCCACCCCGACGTACAGTCCGCCTTCCTCAGCAACGGCACCATCCAGGCGATCGTCAACGGCGAGTTCCAGGACTACTACTCGTCCAACCAGGCGCAGAACTTCGCGCTGGAGGTATGGACGCACAACGCGCTGCTGGCCGGTCAGTGCCTCGTCTCCGGGATCCTGATCCTGCCGGTGCTGTACTTCCTGGCGATGAACCTGTTCAACCTCGGGCTGATCGGCGGCGTCATGATCGGCAACGGCCGGTCCGACGTGTTCTTCGGGCTGATCGTCCCGCACGGGCTGCTGGAGCTGACCGCGGTGTTCATCGCGGCCGGGGTCGGCCTGCGGATCGGCTGGGCCTGGATCGCACCCGGACCCGGCCGTACCCGCGGCCGTGCGCTGGCCGAGACCGCCCGCTCCGGTACCCTCGTCGCACTCGGGCTGGTGGCCGTCCTGCTGGTGAGCGGCTTGATCGAGGCGTTCGTGACGCCCTCGCCGCTGCCCACTGTGGTGCGCGTGGCGATCGGCGTCGTGGTGTGGCTGGCGTTCCTGGGGTACGTGGTCGTCCTCGGGGGCCGCGCGAAGCGGGAGGCGGTCAGCACCGACCTCGATGCCGAGCTGAACGAGGACGTCCGGCCGGCGGTCTAGAGCTTTCCGGTCGCCTTCATGGTCAGGTATGCGTCGGCGACGCGGGAGGCGAACATGTCGGCGGGGGCGTCGACGACCTCGACCTGGTGGCGGCTGAGCGCGGAGCGTAGCCGGTCGCGTTCCGCGAGCGTGCGGTGCGCGGCGGCGGCCGCATACACGCCAGCCGCGTCGCCGCGCCGGCTGGCGAGCTCGGCGACGGCCGGGTCGTGTACCGCCGCCAGCACGACCTTGTGTCGCGTGGTGAGCTGGGTCAACACGGGCAGCAGCCCTTCGCCGAGCGCCCCGGCCTCCATGGCGGTGAAGAGTACGACGAGGGCGCGTTTGCGCTCCCGGCGCAGTACCTCGCCGGCGACCAGCCCGAAGTCGGTCTCCACCAGGGCCGGCTGGAGCGGCGCCATCGCGTTGGTCAGCCGGGGGAGCAGGCTGCGGCTGGAGCCGCCGCCGACCGCCGCGCGTACCGTCGTGTCGATCGCGAGCAGGTCCACCCGGTCGCCGGCGCGGCTGGCCAGCGTGGCGAGCAGCAGGGCGGCGTCGATGGCGGCGTCGAGCCGCGGCTCGTCCAGGGTCCGGTCGCCGAGGACCGTGGCCACCCGGGCGGCCGAGGTGCGCCCGGTGTCGAGGACGCACAGCACGCGGCGGTCCCGTTCCGGGCGCCAGGTGCGCGTGATGACGTCGGAGCGCCGGGCGCTGGCCCGCCAGTCGATCGAGCGGACGTCGTCGCCGATCACGTACTCGCGCAGCGTGTCGAACTCGGTACCCTGGCCCCGGCCGCGGGTCACCCTCATCCCGTCGATCACCCGCAGCCGGGCAAGCTTCTCCGGCAGGAGGCGGCGCGACGCGAACCGGGGCAGTACCCGCAGCCGCCACGCCGGCGACATCGCGTCCGCCCGGTGCACGGATGGCTGCCGGTACGCGAACTGCAGCGGCCCGTAGGAGCGCACGGTCACCCGGACGGCGGGACGGTCGCCGCGCCGGGTCGGGCGCAGCGTGGTGACCAGGCGGGCGGTTTCGTCGGGGTCGAGTTCGACCCGCTGCGCGTAGGGCGTGGCGCCGGCTGACGGTACCCAGGCGTCGCGGATCTCCGCGTGCAGCCGCCGTACCCCCGTGTTCGTGACGAGCAGCGCGACCTCGGCGGTGTCGTCGAGCCGCACCTGGCGGGCGCCCTCGCGCTCCAGCCGCACGTCGCGCGGCGCGGCCGCGAGCGCCGCGTCCAGCGCGCAGGCCACGACGACCGCGGCCGCGAGCAGCGCGACGCCCAGCCAGGGCGACGGCAGCAGCGGTACCACCGCCGCGCCGGCGGCGAGTACCACGGCGGGGCGCCAGGTGATCATCGCGGGGTCGGTACGGTGGCCAGTACCGAGTCCAGGACGGCGTCGACGGTGACCCCTTCGAGCTGCGCCTCCGGCCGCAGGCGGACCCGGTGCCGCAGGGTCGGCCGGGCCAGCGCCTTGACGTCGTCGGGGGTCACGTAGTCGCGGCCGAGCAGCCAGGCCCACGCCTTCGCGGTGGCCATCAGCGCGGTGGCACCGCGGGGGGAGGCACCCAGTTCGAGTGAGGGCGAGGTGCGGGTGGCGCGGCAGAGGTCGACGATGTACGCGAGTACCGCGTCGGCGACGCCGACCCGCTGTACCGCCGCCCGTCCCGCGGCCAGATCCCGGGCGCCGGCCACCGGACGGACCCCGGCTGCGGCGAGGTCACGCGGGTCGAAGCCGGCGTGGTGCGCCCGCAGCACGCCCAGTTCCTCATCCCGGCTGGGCAGCGGTACCGACAGCTTGAGCAGGAACCGGTCCAGCTGCGCCTCGGGCAGCGGGTAGGTGCCCTCGTACTCGATCGGGTTCTGGGTGGCTGCGACGACGAACGGGTCGGGCAGCGGCCGGGGATCGCCCTCCACCGACACCTGGCGCTCCTCCATGACCTCCAGCAGCGCCGCCTGCGTTTTCGGCGGGGTCCGGTTGATCTCGTCGGCGAGCAGCAGGTTGGTGAACACCGGGCCCTCGCGGAACTGGAACGCCGCGGTACGGGTATCGAAGATCAACGAACCGGTGACGTCGCCGGGCATGAGATCCGGGGTGAACTGCAGCCGCTTGGTCGACAGGTCCAGCGCGGTGCCCAGGGTACGCCCGAGCAGCGTCTTGGCCACCCCCGGTACCCCTTCCAGCAACACGTGTCCCTGGCACAGCAGCGCGATGACCAGGCCGCTGACGATGGCGTCCTGGCCCACGACGACCTTCGCGACCTCCGCGCGCAGCCGGGCCAGCGCCTCCCGCGCCTGGTTGCCGTCAGTGCCGGCGCCGTCCTGTGAGACAGCCAGCGCTTCGGTCATGTGGCCACCTCGCTCCGCTCGCTGGCCTCATGACCGATGAGCCGGCTGAGTTGGCTGATGACCTCGCTCCGGTCGGTCATGGCGGTGCTCCCTTGTGGATGTCGGTGGAGTCGATGTCGATGGACAGGTGCAGCAGGTGGTCGAGGTCGCGGGCCAGGCGAACCAGCTCGGCGTCCTCGGCCGGTTCGGCGCCGTAGAGGATCGCGTCGACGTGGTCCGGGGGCCAGCCGGTACGCGCGGCGACCGCCTCGATGATCGCCGCCCGGCGCGCGTCGGGCGGGATGTCGAGAGCCGAGCGTAACCGGGCCAGCGCGCTCGTCCGCAGCGTGTGCAGGGCGGCGTGCCGGGCCTTGGCGCGCCGGTACAGCCGGCCCCGCCCCTCGACCGTCTCCGCCGCGCGGACCGCCACCGGCAGCGGCTCGCTGACCGGCGGACCGAGCCGGCGCGCCCGGGCCAGGGCGAAGGCGACCGCCGCCACGCCGAGCAGGGCGAGCCCGGCCCAGGCCCAGAGCGGCAGCAGCTTCCAGTACGGGGGCGTCGGCGGCTCCCCTCCGGAACCGCTACCGCCTCCATCGCCACCGCCGCTGCCCTGCTGGTTCCCGCCCTGGTTGACGGGGAAGTCGGGGTCGGGCGAGCCGCCGGTACCCAGCGACGGCGGCGCGCCGAACTGGCCGGGGTCGGGGGACCGCTCGATCACCCGGGGCGGTGGCTCGCTGTGGTGCAGGTCCAGCCAGACCACCCGGCCGTGCCGGGCGAGCAGTCCGCTGGCCAGCGCGGCGTTGCCGTGCTCGCCGATGCGGTCGTTGCGGAACGGGTCGGTCGCGCCGGCCAGCATCACCTCGGCGGCGGCGTACCGGGTGCCGACGAGCGCGCCGTGGTAGCACCGGGCGGTCTCGCCGGCCACCTTGCCGTAGAAGACGTGGTACGCGCCCGCAACGCCGGCACCGACCGCCTCCGGTAGGGCGCAGTCCGGCGGTACCGCCCTGGTGGCCCACCGGTTTCCGGATTTCCCGACCGGGATCAGCCCCCCGCCCAGGGTGAGCGGGCTCGGCTCGACCAGCACCACCCGGGTGGTGGCCGGGAGCAGCTTGAGCATGCGCAGGTAGTAGGCATGCATGAGGCCCGGCGCGGGGACGAACAGGGTCACGTCGCCGCGGTACGCCGCGACCAGCGCGTCGGAGCTCTTGGTGACCCGGTCGACGGTGATCCCGCGCGCGGTGAGGAGGCCGGCCAGCCGGGCGCCGCCGATCGCCGCGTCGCTGCCCGGGTTCAGGTATGCCGGGTCGGTGACGTCGGGCGCCTGCATGGCATGCACGATGCCGGTGCCGACCAGCAGGGCGACCACCACTGCGAACGGGATCACCAGCCGCACCCAGCGCCGGTTGCGCGGCTTCCGCCGGGCGGGCGCGGTCGATTCGACGCTCACGACACACGCGCCGGTGTCAGGGCGGCGTGCACGTGTGCGGCGTACTCCCGCATCCGCGCGTCGTGCTCCGCAGCGGCCGGGCGTTGCCCGTACCAGATGTCGGAGAACAGCCGGCTCGCGGCGTCCAGCGGCGGGCGTACCGGCGGCCGGGCGCCACCCGCCGCGGCGGCCAGCTCGGTCACCGTCCAGCCGGGCCGGTTCTCCACCACCCCGGCGTCGACGAGCTCGCGGACGATGCCGCGCAACCGTTCCCGTACGGCCTCCGCGAAGCGTCCCTCAGCGGCCAGCCGGTCGGCGAGCGACCGGAACGCTTCCGCCGGCAGGTCCGGCAGCTCGTCGGTCTCGTGCGGTACCAGATCGGGCTCGGCCGGCCGGGCCTCCGCGCGCCGCCGCCGGCGCCACGGCCAGCGCCAGCGCCAGCGCGGCCGGCGCAGCCGCGGCCAGTGCCAGCGCCGCTCCCGGCCGTCCCCGGCCCGCCGGGGCCAGTTGCGGGGCAGCCACTTCGGCCAGAAGTACCAGCCGGCCGCCACCAGCGCGGCGGCCACGAACAGCAACAGCGCCGTCAGGCCCAGCCCGACCGTATCGTCGACGCGCGCGACCAACTCGTCCCACCAGCGGCCCATGCGGCTACCCGTCCGCGAGGATCCGGTCGGGCGGGACGCCCCGGCGCAGCGCGCGGCTCAGCGCGAGGTCGAGGCCCTCGACGCGCATCCGGTTCTCCACGTGCAGGACGGCGTCGAGGCAGCCGAGCACCGCGTAGGCGACGGTGTTGACGACCGCCCACGCGACCATCGTGACGAGCATCGACCAGGTCCGGCCGGGCAGGTGGACGACGAGCTGCAGCGCGGCGGTACCGCCGGCGGCCAGCGCGAGGCGGATCGCATACCAGGCGAGGTAGCCGAGCAGCCGGATCCCGCCGGGGCGCCACCGGCCGCGGCCGACCATGACGAACGAGCGGCTGAGTGCAGCCAGCGGGCCCAACCGGTCGATCACCAGCGCGGGCGCGGCGAGGCCGGTGAACAGGTACCAGAAGAACCAGGGCACGAGTCCGGCGGCCGCGGTCAGTGCGCCGCCGGCGCCGACAAGAGCGGCAAGGGCCAGCAACGCGCCGAGCCGGCTGCCACGCCCGGCCAGCCAGCGGGGTGCCGCGTCGCCGCCGACCAGCGCCGGTACCGCGGCCCGCGCGGCCAGCCCGCCGAGCAGCGCGATGATCGCCGTCTCGGTACCCAGCCCGACCGCGAGCACCAGCCAGACCGCGCCGAGGCGGTCGGCAAAGTGGTACGGCGCGACGACGCCGACCGCTGCCTGAACCGGGTACAGCAGCAACTGCTCGACCACGGCGAGGATCGCGCCCGCGGCGAGCAGCCCCCGCGCATTGCGCCGGAGCAGTTCGAGCGCCGAGTCCATCAACTCGGCCAGGGTCAGCGGGCGCAGCGGGATCAGGTTGCCCCCCTCGGTTGAGCCGCGGCCCCATCCTGACATGCCGCCGCACCCGGTGGGGTCCGGCCGTACCCTGTCCGGTTCGTCCGGATCATGGCGGGCCGCGCCGCCGGGTTCCCGGTTCCGCCGCGGGAGATGGAATATTGGTCGCATGAGAGCCCGGGTGCTGGTCGTCGACGACGACCCCGCCCTCGCTGAGATGCTCGGCATCGTGCTGCGCAGCGAGGGTTTCCTTCCGTCCTTCGTGGCCGACGGTGAACGGGCGCTGGGCGCCTTCCGCGATGCCCGGCCGGACATCGTGCTGCTCGATCTGATGCTGCCCGGCATGAGCGGGATCGACATCTGCCGGGCCATCCGCGCCGAGTCCGGCATCCCGATCGTCATGCTGACCGCCAAGAGCGACACCGTCGACGTGGTGCTCGGGCTTGAGTCCGGCGCCGACGACTACGTGGTGAAGCCGTTCAAGCCCAAGGAGCTGGTCGCCCGGATGCGCGCCCGGCTGCGCCGGGGAGAGGACGTGACTCCCGAGCTGCTGACCATCGGGCCGGCGGGCAACCAGATCACCATCGACGTACCCGCGCACATGGTCGGCCGCGACGGCGACGAGGTGAAGCTGACGCCACTGGAGTTCGACCTGCTGGTTGCGCTGGCCCGCAAGCCCCGCCAGGTGTTCACCCGCGAGGTCCTGCTGGAGCAGGTCTGGGGGTACCGGCACGCAGCCGACACCCGGCTGGTGAACGTGCACGTCCAGCGGCTGCGTGCCAAGATCGAACCCGATCCCGAGCGCCCGGAGATCATCCTGACCGTCCGCGGGGTCGGCTACAAGGCCGGTACCGGATAGGTCGTCGTGCCGCTCGCGTCCTGGTACACCCGGCTGCGCCGCCATCCGGCCGCGCGGGCGCTGCACCGTACCGTCGTGCACCGCCTGGCGGTGGCCTGGGGCGTGGCGCGGCGCGCCTGGCGGCGCTCGCTGCAACTGCGCATGGTCGCCATCACCCTGCTCGTCTCCGGCCTGCTGGTCGCCGTGTTCGGGTCGGTGGTCGCCTCGCAGATCACCGCCGGGGTGGTCAACGCGAAGGTCAAGACCGGGCTGCGCCAGGTACAGGACGCGGCCGGGCGGGCCGCCCCGCAGCTCGGCGGGGTCACCGACGCGGCCGACACCAGCCTGCCCGGGCTCGTCACGCTGGTCGGGCAGGCCCTGCAGCCGGCCACGTCGTCGCCGGACAGCCAGGTGATCCTGGCCATCCTGCCCGCCACGCCGCGGATCCCGAGCAGCGCGCAGTTCGTGGCGCCGCCGGTGGCCGGCGCGGCCGCCGCGATCTCCCCGGCGCTGCGCCAGCGGGTGGGCGACGGCAAGGTGGCCCACCAGTTCGTCCTCGCCGACGTGTACGGCACCGGCGCCCGCCAATACCTCGTCGTGGGCAGCCCGGTGCCGCTGTCGTTCGGCAAGTTCGGGCTCTACTACCTCTTCCCCCTCAAGGCCGAGCAGGATGCGGCCGACCTGGTGCAGACGACGGTCATCGCGACCGGGGTCGCGCTGGTGCTCCTGCTGGCCGTGCTCGCCGCGCTGACCACCCGGCTGGTGGTCCGGCCGGTCCGGCTCGCTGCGCGTACCGCGCAACGGCTGTCCGCCGGGCTGCTCGACCAGCGCATGGAGGTGCACGGCGAGGACGACCTGGCGTTGCTGGCCGCGTCCTTCAACCAGATGGCGCAGAACCTGCAGCGGCAGATCATCCGGCTGGAGGAGATGTCGCGCCTGCAACGGCGGTTCACCTCGGACGTGTCGCACGAGCTGCGTACCCCGCTGACGACGGTACGGATGGCGGCTGACATGATCTTCAACTCGCGGGCGACCTTCGAGCCGGCGGTGGCCCGCAGCGCCGAGCTGTTGCAGGCCGAGCTCAACCGGTTCGAGGACCTGCTCACCGACCTGCTGGAGATCAGCCGCTTCGATGCCGGGTTCGCCGTCCTCGACGCCGAGCCGACCGACCTGGTACCGCTGGTCACCTACGTCGCCGAGCGGCTCACCGCGTTCGCCGGCCGGTGCGACGTGACGCTCGGCGTGCGGGTACCGGAGCGCGACGTGATCGCCGAGGTCGACCCGCGCCGGGTGGAGCGGATCCTGCGCAACCTGATCGGCAACGCGATCGAGCACAGCGAGCACGGTCCCGTGGAGGTACGGCTGGCGGCCGACGAGGACGCCGTCGCGCTGACCGTCCGGGACCACGGCATCGGGTTGCAGCCCGGCGACGAGAAGCAGGTGTTCAACCGGTTCTGGCGGGCCGACCCGTCGCGGGCGCGGCAGACCGGGGGTACCGGGCTGGGCCTGTCGATCAGCCTGGAGGACGCGCGCCTGCACGGCGGGTGGCTGGAGGCCTGGGGGGCGCCCGGGTCGGGCGCGCAGTTCCGGCTGACCCTGCCGGTACGGGCGGGCGAGCGGTTGGCGGCCTCGCCGCTGCCGCTGGTACCCGCGGATGCGGCGACCGGCCCCGCCGCGCCCATCGAGCTGGCCCGGACCGGGGACGGCCATGGCTGAGCCGCACCTCGACCGCCGCCAGCTCCTGCGGGCGCTGCTGCTCGCCGGCGCCGGCCTGGCCGTCCCGGCCGCGTGCGGGGTACCGTCCGGCGGCGGCCCGATCGTCGACGGCGCCGGCCCGAGCTACGACCCGGTCGGCGGCGAGAAGGGCCGGCCGCCGGAGCCGGACGACGCCTCGTCGGCGGCGAACCTCGTGGAGCTGTTCCTGGTCGCCATCTCCGGGCCACTGGACACGACCGCCGTGCTCACCGACGCCCGGGAACGGGCCCGCCGGTTCCTGACCCGCCAGGCGAAAGATTTCTGGAAGCCGCCCGACTCCGTCACCGTGGTCCGGGTCGAGGGCCTCACCTCGTCGATCAGCGGGGCGGACGCCATCGTGTCCGGAACGTTGCAGCCGGTCGGCTCGCTGATCCGGGACCGCGGGCTGGTGGACCCGTCGTCCGCGAGCGGCCCGGTACCGGTCAAGTTCACCGTCTCCCAGGACGGTTCCGGGCTGCGCATCAGCGAGCTGCCTAGTGCGTTGCAGACCATGCTTCCGCTGGCCACCGACGCGCTGGACAACAAGTACTTCACCCCGCAGCTGATCTACTTCTGGGACACCAGACAGCGCTGGCTGGTACCGGACCTGCGGTACGTGCCGAGCACCGGGCTGGCGGACACCGGGCGGCTGACCGAGATCGTCAAGTGGCTGCTCCTCGCCCCGTCCGACCTGATCAACTCGGTGGTTGGCCCGTTCTTCCCGAACGGTACCGACCTGAGCGTGCCCAACGTGCTCATCCAGGGCGGCCGCGTCGTCGTACCGTTCACCGCGGCGCTGCAGAACCAGAAGGACCTCGCCAGGGTGGTGGCCCAGCTGCAGTGGTCGCTGCAGCCCCTGCACAAGCTGACCGACGGGGTCGACCTGCAGATCGCCGCGCAGACCCAGCAGGTGACCGGGGCGGCCGACCTCTACCGCAAGTACAACCCCGCCGACGATGTCACCAGCCGCACGGCCGACCCGCAGACGTTCTGCGTGACCGGGAACGCGGTACAGGCACTGGACGGATCGCTGCCTGCCGTGGTGGCCAAGCCGGAGTACAACCGCGACGTGCTGATGGCCGCGCTCAGCCGGGACCGGCGGGACGCCGCGCTGCTCACCACCGGGAAGCGACTGACGCTGGGCCGGGCCGACGACACCGGTACCGTGTCGTACCTGCCGGTGGACCTGACCGGCCACACCTGGAGCCGGCCGGCCTGGCTGCCCCTGAGCCGGCGGCTGCTCGTCATCGTCGACGGCCAGTTGCGGGTCGTCAGCGCCACCGGTGTCGTGTCGGCCCAGCCGGTGGCCACCGGGATCACCGCGTTCGCCGTGGCCCCCGACGGGTACCGCATCGCGCTGATCGCCAGCGGGGTACTCGGCGTCGCCGCGCTCCACGACGACAGCGATCAGCTGACCGTGAGCAGCCCCGTGCGGCCGCTCGACACCGGCCTGTCCGACCTGACCGGGGTCGCGTGGAGCCGCATGGAACGGCTGGTGGTGGCCGGCAAGACCGGGTCGAACCAGTGGCGGCTGGCCGAGGTGAGCATCGACGGCGCGATCCGGGTGGTCTGGAAGGACGTCAGCTTCTTCAACCCGATCGTGTCGGTCGTCGCCTACCCACGGCTGCCGTCCGAACCGCCCGGCCCGGGCCAGGTCCTGGTACAGACCGGGGACAACGCGGTCTTCCGGGTCTTCGTGAACGCGTCGTCGGCCACCTCGCAGCCGCTGACCGGCAAGGCCGGGCCGTCCCCGTCCCCGTCCGGGCCGGGCACCGCCAACCGGCCGGTCCTGACCGCACCGTTCTACCCGGACTAGGCAGGGAGTCGATGAGGCTGCTGGGACAGGCGTGGAACGGGCTGGCGGATCTGGTCCTCCCGGGTACCTGCGCGGGCTGCGGCACCGGTGCGCCCGGTTCGCTGTGCCCGGCCTGCCTGGCCGTGCTCGACGGGCTGCGCCCGCATCCGGTACGGCCGACGCCGGCCCCGGCCGGGCTGCCGGTCTGTGTCGCGCTGGGCGCCTACGACGGGGTGCTGCGCGAGGTGCTGCTCGCCTACAAGGAACGCGGCCGGCACGTGCTGGCCCGGCCGCTGGGAGACTGGCTGGCCGCCGCCGTCGCAATGGGGGTGCGCCAGGCAGGGTACCCGGCGGAGACGCCGGTGCTGCTGGTACCGGTACCGGACCAGGCGGCCGCGGCGCGCGAGCGGTACGGCGATCATATGCGGCGGCTCGCCCGGCGGGCGGTGGTCCGGTTGAATTCGACCGGCTGGCCGGCCGGGATCGCCGCGCCGGTGCTGACCCAGCCGCGCCCGGACTCGGCGGCCCTCGACGCCGCCGCGCGTGCGGTCGAGGCGGCCCGCGCGTTCGTACCCCGCCCCCGTGAGCTGGCCCGGATGGCGGCTGCTGCCCGCCGCGGCGCGGTGGTGATCCCGGTCGACGACATCCTCACCACGGGCGGCACCCTGGCGGCGCTGGCCGCACGGTTGCGGGCCGGCGGGCTGCCGGTACCGGTGGCCGCGGTGCTCGCCGCGACCCGCCGCCGCAGCGGCCCGCGTCCCGCGCCCGAGTGATTTTGGCCCGGTAAGGCCTGGGCCGCCGAGGCTGGGCGAATTCCGGCAAAAGGTTCTTGAGAACGAGGGGTGACGAGCGGCCCATCAGGCGTTAGCGTCATACTTCACAGCACCTGACCAAGCTGTCCCGACTCCCGAGAGGAGCAAGCCGGAACAGATCGGTCGCAGGACCGACACCACTCATCGATCAACCCGCAGGACGACCGTGGGGGAGGTCAAAGCGTGGACATCGTCGTCAAGGGCCGCAACGTCGAAGTGCCCGATCACTACCGCGTACACGTCAGCGAGAAGCTCCACAAAATCGAGCGCTACGACCAGAAGATCATCCGGGTCGACGTCGAGCTATTCCACGAACGCAATCCGCGTCAAACCGACCGCTGCCAGCGGGTCGAGATCACCTGCGCCTCTCGCGGACCGGTGGTCCGTGCCGAGGCCTGTGCCGGCGACTTCTACAGCGCCCTCGACCTCGCCATCACCAAGCTCGACGGAAGGCTGCGTCGCATGGCCGACCGGCGCCGGATACACCGCGGGCGGCGCGCCCCGGTCTCGGTCGCCGCGGCAACCTCGGGTCTGGCGGTCGTCAGCCGGCCCGACGCCTTCGCCCCGCCGATCGCTGAATCCCTTCCAGATGGAACTGCTCGGACACGACTTCTACCTGTTCATGGACAAGGAGTCGGGGCGGCCCAGCGTGGTGTACCGCCGCCGCGCGTACGACTACGGAGTCATTTCGCTCGCGCCATGACCGGTGCGAGCTTGCGGATCTCTGCAATGATCCCTAGGTGCCTGAGACGGTAGTGAGCGTGCCGCCGGCTGGGCCGCGCCCGGCCGGCGGCGCGCGGGTGCTGATCCGTTCGGATCTGGTCATCCTTGTGGGCGGCGCGGTGTTCGTCGCGCTGTCCGGCATCACGAACTTCGCCAACGCCAACGCGGTACTCGCGTTCGTCTGCTCGGCCGTTGCCGTGGCGCTGCTGGCATCCCTGGTGGGGCGCAGCGTCGAGCAGTTGGGCGACCGGTTCGGGCCGGGCGCGACGGGGGTACTGCAGAGTGCGCTGGGCAACCTGCCGGAGCTGTTCATCGCGTTCTTCGCGCTGCGCGCCGGGCTGCTCACCGTCGTGCAGTCCGCGCTGATCGGCTCGATGCTGGCCAACCTGCTGCTCATTCTCGGCGCGGCGTTCGTGGTCGGCGGGCTGAAGCACGGTACCCAGAAGTTCGCCAAGTCCCGGGCCCGCGAAACCTGCGTGCTGCTCGCGCTGGCCACCGCCGCGCTGGTCCTGCCGAGCATGGCGCAGTACACGCACAGCCCGGCCGAGGGGCATGTCCGGGCGCTGTCGGACACCGTGGCGGTCGTCCTGCTGCTGCTGTTCGTGCTGTCCCTACCCGCGGCACTGCGCCGGCACCCGACCGGGGAGGACGAGGCCGGCCCGCCCGGCCCCACGCACGAGCTGCCCCGGTGGCCGCTCTGGCTCGCGATCGGCCTGCTCACCGCCGCGAGCCTGGCCGCCGCCCTGGTCTCCGACTGGTTCGTCACCGCGCTCCAGCCATCGATCCACAGCCTGCACCTGTCCGAGGCGTTCGCCGGTCTGGTGGTGGTCGCGATCGCCGGCAACGCGATCGAGAACGTCGTCGGCATCCAGCTCGCCTGGCGGAACCAGGCCGACTACGCCCTCTCTGTGATCGTCAACAGCCCGCTGCAGATCGCGCTGGTCCTGGCCCCGGTGCTGGTGCTGGTGAGCTTCTTCACGGCGACGACGTTCACGCTGGTCTTCGCGCCGATGCTGGTCGCCGCGGTGGTGGTGACGGTACTGATCGTCTGCCTGATCGTCTTCGACGGCGAGTCCAACTGGCTGGAGGGCGCCACCCTCATCGCGGTCTACATCATCATCGCGGCGGCGTTCTGGTGGGGTTGAGGTACCCGGGCAGCAGCGCGTAGAGGACGTCGTCGATGCGGGTACCGGCGGGGCCGGGGAGCCGGCTGTGCTGGTACCCCTCGCGCTGGAACCCGGCCCGCTCCAGTACCCGCTGCGACGCGACGTTCTCCGGCGCGGTACCGGCGATGACGCGTAACAGCCCGGCATGCGCGAACGCCCAGCCGGCGAGCAGCCGGACCGCCCGGGTCGCATAACCCCGGCCGCGCCAGGCCGGCAGCAGGTCGTACCCGGTCATCGCCTGCCCGGTCGGCGGCTCGAACTGGAACAGGCCGATCTCCCCGGCGAACGCCCCGGTGGCCGCGTCCCGGATGGTGAGCCGGACCGTGGTGCCGGCCAGCCACTCGCCGTCGGCCTCCGCACACATCCGGGCCACGTCGCGGTTCCCCGCGCTGACCGTTGTGGCCGCCACCTCGGGCAGCGCTTGGAGCGTCGCCATCTCGGCAGCGTCGTCCGGACCGAGCGGGCGCAGTTCCACCACGCCGTCGGTCAGCCGGCCGCCGGGCAGGTCGGGCAGTGCCCGCGCGGCCGGCGCGGGCGGGTCGGTGGCCAGGCGGGCGAACGCGACCAGGTCGCACCGGTTGCCGTCCCGGCCGTACTCCGCGCCCCGGCGCCGGCCCTCCCACCGGTACCCGGCCGCGAGCGCGACCCGCTGGCTCGCCGGGTTGTCCGGCCGGGCCAGTACCTCCAGCCGGCCCAGCCCGCGCCGGAAGGCCCAGCCGGTCAACACCGCCGCCGCCGCTGTCGCCAGGCCCCGGCCGCGCGCGCCGGCCGCCACCCAGTAGCCGAGCTCGCCGGAGCGGTCCAGCGACGACAGGTGGTACAGCCGGCAGCCGCCGAGCAGCCGTCCGGTAGCGGGATCCGCGACGACCAGCTCGTGCCGGTTCGCCGCTCCCGCGATCCACGCGGCCGCCTCGGCGACGCCGCACGGGCTCGGCAGCGACGGGACGAACCGCTCGATCAGCGGATCGGCGCAGGCGGCGACGAGGTCGTCGGCGTCGTCCGGCCGCGGCGGGCGGAGTACCACGCCGTCGCCGCGCACCGTCTCGTACGGCAGCGGGTCCATCCGGCCTCCCGCGGGCATGCTGTGCTGGTGACGGCGCAGTTTATCGCTGCGCCGCGGGAGCCGCGGTTCGTCCGGCGCCGGGCCGCCGCGGCCAGGGCCTCACCGGGCGTCGCTCGCCAGCAGCGCGCCGACCCAGGCGTCGCGGCGCTCGCCGCGCTGGACGCATACCCCGCGCCCGACGCCTTCCAGCGTGAATCCGGCCTTCTCCGCGACCCGCCGGGAGCTGTCGTTGCCGAGGTACGCCATCCAGACGATCCGTTCCAGGCCGAGCGCGGTGAAGCCCCAGGCGCAGATGGTACGGACGGCGGCCGGCGCGTACCCCAGACCGCGCGCCCAGGGCGCGACCAGGAATCCGATCTCGCCCGCCTGCTCGTCCCCCGGGTCGAGGCGCAGGTCGATCCCGCCCACGTAGCGGTCCTGCCCGTCGGCGATGGCGAACCCGGCCGCGGCGCCGCGCGCCCACTGGCCGGGTAGGTGGTCGTGGACGAAGAACTCCGCGTCGGCCGGCTCGTACGGCACCGGGATCGACGTCCAGCGCGCCGACTCGGGGTCCCGGCAGGCCGCAGTCACCGCCGGGAGGTCGCCGGCGTCGAGGGCGCGCAGGCGGCCAGGGGTACCGGCGAGCGGCAGCGCCGGTACCGGCGATCCGAAGATACGCGCCCGCCGGACGGGCAGCGAGCCGGGCGCGTACCGTTCCGGCGTCTCGCCGGTCACCTCGCCGGGCAGCAGCGAGCCGACCCACGCCTCCCGCCGGCCGCCCACGTGGGGCTGGGCCATCCGCTGTTCGCCGCCGATGTGGAAGCCGGCGCGCAGGGCGACCAGCCGCGAGGGGTGGTTGCCGATCTCCGCTGACCAGGTGAGCCGGTCCAACCCGAGCTGGGCGAACGCCCAGGTCGCGACCGCGCGGGTGGCGGTCAGCGCGACGCCCCTGCCGCGCGCCGAGGCCACCGTCCAGTACCCGAGCTCGGCGGAGTTGCGGTGCCGGTTGATCGAGCCGAGCCCGTGGGCGCCGAGCAACCGCCCGCTGCCGAGGTCGAACACGCCCAGGTGTGCTGCGGTACGGTCCGCCCAGGCGGCCGGGGCAATCTCGCCGACGAACCGCTCGGCATCAGCCCGCTGGTACGGCGACGGCACCGTGCTCCAGCGCTGGATCGCGGGATCCTGGCAGGCCTGGTACACCGCCTCGGCGTCGTCCGGCCGCCAGGTGCGGATCAGCAGGTCCGCCGCGATGATCTCGATCGGCTCCACTCCCTCATCCTCACCGAGGCGGTACGGGCCGGGCTATCGGGTTACGCCCTCGGCTGTGTCTCCAGTTCGCTCCGCTGTAACTCTGGCGCTCGCTGCGCTCGCGCGGCCCCGACGCTCCTTAGCCGACGCCTTCCCTCGTCGCTGCGCTCCTCAGTCCAGACGCCGCCCGCGTCGGGGCGCTCGTCAGTCAAGACAGTGCCCCGATACGCTCACAGCGGACTCTTGTCCGATTTCATCCTGATCCGGCCCGGGACTGCCCCAGCGGCTGACGGATGACCGTCTTCTCCGCCTACGATGGTTCGGCAGACTGTCTAGGGAGTGCTACTCGTGTCGATCTTCGAGAAGATCCTTCGTGCCGGTGAGGGTCGCATCCTGCGCCGGCTGTCCGCGATCGCGGCCACCGTGAACTCGATCGAGGACAACTACACCGAACTGACCGACGCGGAGCTACGCGAGCTGACCGACCAGTACAGGCAGCGGTACGCCGACGGTGAGACCCTCGACGACCTGCTGCCCGAGGCGTTCGCCACGGCCCGGGAGGCGGCCAAGCGGGTGCTCGGCCAGCGGCACTTCGACGTCCAGGTGATGGGCGGCGCGGCGCTGCACTTCGGCAACATCGCCGAGATGAAGACCGGCGAGGGCAAGACTCTGACCTGCGTGCTTCCGGCGTATCTCAACGCGCTGTCCGGCAACGGCGTGCACGTGGTCACGGTCAACGACTACCTCGCCCAGCGCGACGCCGAATGGATGGGGCGGATCCACACTTTGCTCGGGCTCACCGTCGGGGTGATCCTGCCCAACCAGCCGGGCGCCCTGCACAAGGCCGCGTACGAATGCGACATCACGTACGGCACCAACAACGAGTTCGGCTTCGACTACCTGCGCGACAACATGGCCTGGTCGGCCGCTGACCTGGTACAGCGCGGGCACAACTTCGCGGTCGTCGACGAGGTGGACTCGATCCTCATCGACGAGGCGCGCACCCCGCTGATCATCTCCGGCCCGGCCGAGCAGTCCGCCCGCTGGTACGTCGAGTTCGCCCGGGTCGTCGACCGGATGCAGCGCGGCAAGGAGGGCGAGGGCGACTACGAGGTCGACGAGTCCAAGCGCACGGTCGCGATCAGCGAGCGCGGCGTCGCCAAGGTCGAGGACCGGCTGGGCATCGAGAACCTGTACGAGTCGGTGAACACCCCGCTCGTCGGGTACCTGAACAACGCGATCAAGGCCAAGGAGCTGTACAAGCGCGACAAGGACTACATCGTCTCCGACGGCGAGGTCCTGATCGTCGACGAGTTCACCGGCCGCATCCTGCACGGCCGCCGGTACAACGAGGGCATGCACCAGGCCATCGAGGCCAAGGAGAGCGTGGAGATCAAGCAGGAGAACCAGACCCTCGCGACGATCACCCTGCAGAACTACTTCCGGCTGTACCACAAGCTCTCCGGGATGACCGGCACCGCGCAGACCGAGGCCGCCGAGTTCAACAAGGTCTACAACGTCGGCGTCGTATCGATCCCGACGCACCGGCCGATGATCCGCGCCGACCGGTCCGACGTCATCTACAAGACCGAGAAGGCCAAGTTCAACGCGGTCGTCGAGGACATCGCCGAGCGGCACGGGCAGGGACAGCCGATCCTCGTCGGCACCGTCTCGGTGGAAAATTCGGAGATCCTGTCGCAGATGCTGCGCCGCCGGGGCATCCCGCACTCGGTGCTCAACGCGAAGTTCCACGCCAAGGAGGCGGAGATCGTCGCGCAGGCCGGGCGCAAGGGCGGGGTCACCGTCGCGACCAACATGGCCGGCCGCGGTACCGACATCCTGCTCGGCGGCAACCCGGAGTATCTGGCTGCGGCGGAGCTGCGCCAGCGCGGTCTGGAGGCGGAGACCGACGAGTACGACGCCGCCTGGGAGGACGCGCTCGCCAAGTGGGAGAAGCTCTGCGAGGAGGAGGGCGAGGAGGTCGTCGATGCCGGCGGCCTGTACGTCCTGGGAACCGAGCGGCACGAGTCGCGGCGCATCGACAACCAGCTCCGCGGCCGGTCCGGCCGGCAGGGTGACCCGGGCGAGTCGCGCTTCTACCTGTCCCTCCAGGACGAGCTGATGCGCCGCTTCCGGGCCGGCGCCGTCGAGGCGGTCATGGAGCGCTTCAACATCCCCGAGGACGTACCCATCGAGTCCAAGATGGTCAGCCGCCAGATCAAGAGCGCGCAGACCCAGATCGAGGCGCAGAACGCGGAGATCCGCAAGAACGTCCTCAAGTACGACGAGGTGCTCAACAAGCAGCGCCAGGTGATCTACGCCGAGCGCAAGCGGGTACTCGACGGGGAAGACCTGCACGAGCAGATCCAGCACATGATCGACGACGTCGTCGGCGCCTACGTCGACGGGGCGACCGCCGAGGGGTACGCCGAGGACTGGGATCTTGACCAGCTCTGGTCCAGCCTCAAGCAGCTCTACCCGGTGGGCATCACGATCGAGGACCTGGTCGAGGAGTCCGGCGCCGACCGCGAGCAGGTCGACTCGGACTTCCTGCGGGCCCGGCTGATCGAGGACGCGCATGCCGCCTACGAGCGGCGCGAGGAGGAACTGGGCTCCGAGCCGATGCGCGAACTGGAGCGGCAGGTCCTGCTCGCCGTCATCGACCGCAAGTGGCGCGAGCACCTCTACGAGATGGACTACCTCCAGGAGGGCGTCGGGCTGCGGGCGTACGCCCAGCGCGACCCGCTGGTGGAGTACCAGCGCGAGGGCTTCGACATGTTCAGCCAGATGCTCGACGGGATCAAGGAGGAGGCCGTCGGCTTCCTGTTCAACCTGGAGGTCCAGGTCGAGGAGGGCGCGCCGGCGGCTCCAGCGACGGCGGAGTCGGTGCCGCTTCCGGTGGCCGAGGCGCCGGTCGAGATCAAAGCCAAGGGGCTCGGCGGGTCGCGGAGCGCGCCGCGGGCGTTGCAGTACTCCGCTCCGGCGATCGACGGCGCGGCGGGTGCCGGCGGTTCGGTGCAGATCGATCAGGCCTCCGCACTCGGCCTCGGTACCACCGAGGACGAGCCGCGCCGGTCCGGCCCGGCCTCGCCGACGTCGGCCGGTGCCCGGCGCCCCTCGCCCGGACAGTCGGTCGGCAGCGGCCCGTCCCGCAACGCGCCCTGCCCGTGTGGCTCGGGCAAGAAGTACAAGCGCTGCCACGGCGCGCCCGGGGCGGCATAGTCGACCGGGGCCGCGTAGTCGATTGGTCGACCCGGTGGCCGGTGGGGATGCCCACCGGCCACCGGTCGTTTCTGATGGCCCGAAGCGCCCACCGACATCGGGGGCGGTCTGGTGAGCGCTCCGGGGGCTCACCGCACCTGCCTTACAACACCGCGAGGTGCATGCACAGCCAGGCGTCATCCTGAGCCGGCGCTTGGGCCGGATCAGCAAGGCGGCGAATGTCGTGGGCCGGCACTTGGGCCGGACCAGCAAGGCGGCGTATGTCAGCGCGGCGTTCCAGCCGCAGGGTCATCGCCCGTACGGCATCCCCACGGGCGAGGACCGCGGCGGCCTCCACCGCGCCCTCGCGGACCTCGCAGATCCGCAGGTGCCGCAGCCGGACCCGGTCCCCTGTCACCCGGGCCAGCCCCGAGCCCGGCCGGACGACAGGTGGACCGCCGAGCCTGGCGAGTTGCCGGGCAACCTCGTCGAAGTGCGCGGTATCGGTCAGCGGGCGCAGGTGCCCGATCGGCCGGAAGCCGCCGAGGACTTCGATGGTGAGGTCCAGGTAGCGCCGGGTGGCCCGGTGCGCGTCGCCGGCGCGGTGCCGTCCGGACAGCAGCGGCCCGGTCGGCAACGGAGTCGGCAACGGGGCCGGCAACGGACCGGTCGGTGGCGCCTCGGGAAATGCCCACGACGGCTCCGGCCAACTCGCGAGGAAGTCGTCGTCCGGCGGATCCGTTGCCGGTGCGGGACGGACCCGTACCGGCGACGTGGCGCCGAACCCGGCGATGCCGCCACTAGCGGGACGGACGAGCGTGACGGTCATCGGTGCCTCCCCGGGCCGGCAACTGATCTCTTCGTTTACCTTCGTTTGCCTGCGTTCAGTTGTACTAGACCGGGAAAGGGCCCGTCAAGACGCCAATAACCGACAGCGGCCGCCGGCAGGGTGCCGGCGGCCCACGCGTACAGCGGTTTCGTCAGGTGAGGTCTTCGGGCTCCTCATCGCGCGCGGCCAGCGGGTTCTCCCGAACCCACTCAGCCGTTTCGTCGTACTTGCGCGCGATGTACTCCTCCAGCTTGGCCCGCTCGATCCGCCACTGGCCCCGCCCGCCGACCTTGATCGCCGGCAGTTCGCCACTGCGCACCATGTGGTACACCTGCGACATCGAGACCGAGAGCTCCTCGGCGACGTCGGACATCTGCAGGAATCGGGCCGGCATTGCTTCAGTTTGCCATCGGTTGCTCGTGATTCGCTTGTCCCGCCTGCCCGGACGGTGTACTACAAGCACCGTGGCCGACAAATTGCGCGTCTACCTGCCCGCTACCCTGCAGGCGCTCCGGTCGCTACGGGAACACGGCGAGTTCGGCCAGACCGGGCCGGACGGCCGGCCGGTCGAGGCGCACGCAGTCACCCCCGCGCTGCGCGAGTGGTACGCCGAGGGCGACGAGGAGGAGCTGGAGTACGTCGCCTTCACCCGGGCCGCTCAGGCGGCGCTGCGCCTGCTGCGGCACGATCCGGGCGCGCCGCGCCGGCGGGTGGTGGTGTCGGCGGACATACCGGCTGCGTGGCTGGCCACGATGGACCCCGACCTCGGCTCCAGCACGGTCCGGCTGGCCGCGCCGGTACCCCTCGCGGCGGTGGCCGCCATCCATGTCGATGCCGCCGGGGCGGAGCCGGACATCGACGCCGCGGCGCAGGTCGTCGAGGAGGCGCTGGCCGGCGACCCGGACGCCCAGTTCACCGTCGACGGCGCCGAGGACCACGAGCTGGCCTGGTACGACGTCTCCGAGCTGGACGAGCTGGTCAGCTGACCCGGGCGCGCTCCGACAACGCCTTCGCGTCGGCCGGGCGCAGCGTTCGGCCGAGGCACAGCAGCGCCACCAGCGCGCCGACGAACAGCAGGATCAGCGCGTGGTTGAGCCGGGAGTGGCCCACGTAGTCAACGATCGCCCGGTCGGCGCTGCTCAGGCCGCCGACCACGTGGAAGACCTGCGCGCCGCCGATCAGCGTCACGAACTCGGCCAGGAGCAGGAGGACGCCGGGGAAGGCGCCGGCCGCGAGGTACACCAGGAACCGCCGGTCGGCGGAGGTGCGGCGCAGGTACCCGAAGGCGACCAGGCCTGCGGCAGTGCCGCCGAGCAGCGATGTGGTGAGGGCCAGCCGGGACGCGGCAGTCAACTGCGAGCCGGGGGTGCTGCCGGCGCCGAACAGGCCCAGCAGCTGGTTCTCGAAGACGCGCAGGCCGAATGCGACGAAAAACCCGGCGAGGGTACCGGCGACGCCCGCGGCAACCAGCTCGCCCGGCCGCAGGGCACCGAGCCCCCCGCCGACGGTACCGGCGACGAGAACCGAGGCCGCGAGCAGCAGAATGGCGGAGCGGTGCCCGTACCCCCAAATGATCAACCCACCGGCCAGCGCCCCCGGCAGCGTGCCCGCGCCGAGCGCCACCGGCCAGCGCAGCCGGGCCCGGACCGGCAGCCAGGCGACCGCGGCGAGGGCACCGGCGGCCCCGGCGAGCATGCTGGCCGACACGACCACCGGCAGCGCGTCCGCCAGCTGGATCAGGGCGCCCATGGCGGTGCCGGTACCGACGATGTTGGCGTGCGCGGACCACAGCATGGCGGCGAACCAGATCAGGCTGAGGACGAGCAGCACCGTGGTACCGCGTGGACCGGCTCGTTTCATCGTGCGCTCTCCTCCCCGTTCCGCGCCCCAGGGTACGCGCCACGCTGCGCGTGTAAGGATTGGACCAGTCTTCGCCACTGTTGCCGAAGGAGCCTGTCATGGATGCCGTGACCGTCGTACCGGAGCCCCGCAACGAGCCGGTCCGCCGCTACGGACCGGGCAGCCCCGAGCGTGCGAGCCTGGAGCGCCGGTTGGTGGAGCTGGCCGGCGAGCGGGCCGAGTTGACCATGACGATCGACGGCGTCCAGCGGATGGGCGGCGGCGACGCCATCGAGGTGGTACAGCCGCACCGGCGCCGGCACGTGCTGGGAGTGGCCCACAACGCTACCAACGCCGATGGCGACGCGGCGGTGACGGCCGCGAAGCGGGCGGCTACCGGATGGCGGGAACTGCCGTTCGAGGAGCGGGCCGCGATCTTCCTGCGCGCCGCCGACCTGCTGGCCGGGCCGTGGCGGGACACGCTCAACGGGGCGACGATGCTGGGGCAGTCCAAGTCGGTACAGCAGGCGGAGATCGACTCGGCCTGCGAGTTGATCGACTTCCTGCGGTACAACGTGCACTTCGCCCGCAAGCTGCTGGCCGAACAGCCGCTGTCCTCGCCGGGCATGTGGAACCGGTTCGACCACCGGCCGCTGGAGGGCTTCGTATACGTGATCACGCCGTTCAACTTCACCGCGATCGCCGGCAACCTGCCGACCTCGGTGGCGCTGCTCGGCAACACCGTGATCTGGAAGCCGTCGCCGACCCAGCAGCTTGCGGCGCACTACACGATGCGGCTGCTGGCGGCCGCCGGGCTGCCGCCCGGTGTGATCAACATGGTGACCGGCGACGGGATCGCCGTGTCCGAGGTCGCGCTGACCGATCCCGACCTGGCCGGGATCCACTTCACCGGCTCGACCGCGACCTTCCAGCGGCTGTGGCGCACGGTCGGGGAGAACATCGGCCGGTACCGGACGTACCCGCGCCTTGTCGGCGAGACCGGCGGGAAGGACTTCGTGATCGCGCACTCCTCGGCCGACGTGGACCCGCTGCACACCGCGCTGATCCGCGGCGCCTTCGAGTACCAGGGGCAGAAGTGCTCGGCGGCGTCCCGCGCGTACGTGCCGCGGTCGCTGTGGGAGGGCGGGCTGCGCGACCGGCTCGCCGCCACCGCGGAGTCGCTGACCTACGGCGACGTGACCGACCTCGCCAACTTCGGCGGAGCCGTCATCGACGCGCGTTCCTCCGGGCGCCTGGCGGCCGCCCTCGCCCGGATCAAGAACGCACCCTCGTGCACGGTGGTCGCCGGGGGTACCGCCGACGACCGCGAGGGCTGGTTCGTCCGGCCGACGGTGGTGGAGTGCACCGACCCGACGCACGAGGTGTTCACGACGGAGTACTTCGGGCCGATCCTCAGTGTCCACGTGTTCGACGACGACCGCTTCGAAGAGACCGTCCGGCAGGCCGAGTCGGCCGCACCTTACGCGCTGACCGGTTCGATCTTCGCGACCGATCGGCGGATCATCGACTGGGCATCGGGGGTGCTGCGCTTCGCGGCCGGGAACTTCTACGTCAACGACAAGCCGACCGGCGCGATCGTCGGGCAGCAGCCGTTCGGCGGCGCGCGGGCCTCGGGTACCAACGATAAGGCGGGCTCGTGGCACAACCTGGTGCGCTGGATGTCGCCCCGGGTGATCAAGGAGACGTTCGTCCCGGACACCGATTTCCGGTACCCGCACATGGGTTGACAGGGCGGTTACAGTCCCGGCGTGCGGCGGATTCTGTATGCAGTCCTGGGGTTGCTCGCCGGTGGCGTCCTCATCGTCCTGAGCGCCGTCACGGCGAGCGGTCCGGTGCGGTGCGGCGGCGAGGTCATGGAGCGCGGCGACTCGTGCGTGAGCGTCGGCCGGGACAGCGGTACCCGCGACTACGACGAGCAGAAGGCCCGCAACCGCCGGGAGGCCTGGCTCGAGCTGGGTCTGGGCGCCCTGCTCGTGCTCGGTGGCGGTGGGTTGCTGGCACTGCGGGTACGGGACCGGCGACGCGCGGCGGCGATGGCTCCACCGACGCCGCTGTGACCGGTATGGTGCAGCCCATGAGCGAGCGGAGCGAACGAATCATGAATGCAGCCGTTGTCGAGCCTCATGGGTCGGGCGAGCGCAGCGAGGCCGGCGCATGAGCGAGGACTACAGCGACCCGAGCGCCAACACGGCCCAGTTCCAGGCTTTCGCGCAGCGGACCGAGCCGCAGCCGGAGCGCCGTTCACCCCTGCCGTGGATACTCGGCATCGTCGCGGCGGTCATCGTGCTCGGCGCGGTGATCGCCTTCATCGCCGCGAGCTGATCCTTCGGGGCTGGTCGCGCGTCAGTCCTCGTCGTCGAGGCGGGCGAGCCAGGTGGCGAAGCGCTCGACCGGGGTTTCGAACTCCGGGTTCAGGTCGACGAAGTCGCGCAGCCGCTCGGCCAGCCACTCCAGGCTGACCGACTCCTCGCCGCGCCGCTGCGCGAGCTCCTCGATCCCGCGGTCGGTGAAGTACATGCTCAGCTCCGCGGCAGCGCGGCCCCGATCAGGGCGTGCTGCTCGGCGTCGTGCAGCTTCGTGGAGCCCACCGCGGGCGCGGCCGCCGAGGGCCGGGAGATCCGGCGCATCGACACCCCGTCGAGGTGCTCCAGCAGGTTCAGCGCGATGAACGACCAGGCGCCCTGGTTGGCCGGCTCCTCCTGGACCCAGGCGTAGTCGACCGCGTTCGGGTACCCGCGCAGGACCGCGCGGATCTCCTCGATCGGCAGCGGGTACAGCTGCTCGAGCCGGACGATCGCGATGTCCTCGATCTTCCGGTCGGCGCGCGTCTGGATCAGGTTGTAGTAGACCTTGCCGGTGCAGAACAGCACCCGCCGGACCGCGCCGTCGTCCAGCGTGTCCGGGATGACCGTCTGGAAGGTACCCGTGGTGAAGTCGGCCACCGCGGACACGCACAGCTTGTGCCGCAGCAGCGACTTCGGGGTGTACACGACCAGCGGCTTCTTCTTCGGCGACAATGCCTGGCGGCGCAGCAGGTGGAAGTGGTTGGCCGGAGTCGTCGGTACCGCCACCCGCAGGTTGTCCTCGGCGCACAGCTGCAGGTACCGCTCGATGCGCCCGGAGGTGTGGTCCGGCCCCTGGCCCTCGTGCCCGTGCGGGAGCAGCAGGGTCAGCGCGCTCTGCTGGCCCCACTTCGCCTCGCCGGACGAGATGAACTCGTCGACCACCGACTGCGCGCCGTTGGCGAAGTCGCCGAACTGCGCCTCCCAGCACACCAGCGCGTCGAGGTTCTCCACCGAGTACCCGTACTCGAAGCCCATCGCCGCGAACTCGGACAGCAGCGAGTCGTGGACGAAGAACCGGGCGTCGTCGGCCTTGACCGCGAACAGCGGGAGGTAGTCGTTGCCGGTCTCCGCGTCGACCACGCTCGCGTGCCGCTGGACGAACGTGCCGCGCCGGGAGTCCTGGCCGGACAGGCGGACCGTCACGCCCTCGGACAGTACCGAGCCGAACGCGATGATCTCGCCGAAGCCCCAGTCGATATCGCCCTCGACGGCCATCTTGGCGCGCCGCTCCAGCAGCTGCATGACCCGCCGGTGCGGGGTGAACCCGGGCGGCAGGTTGACATGCGCGTCGCCGATCCGCTTGACCAGGTCGGCGGTGATCGCGGTGGCCACCGCCGGCTCCGGTTCGGGCTGCCGCTGGCGGACCGGCCGGACCGTGGTCGAGGCGTCGCGGGTGGCCTTGAAGACCGTCTCCAGCTGCTGGTGGAAGTCGCGCAGCGACTCCTCGGCCTCGTCGATCGAGATGTCGCCGCGGCCGATCAGCTCCTCGGTGTACAGCTTCCGGACCGAGCGCTTGTTGTCGATGATCTGGTACATCAGCGGGTTGGTCATCGACGGGTCGTCGCCCTCGTTGTGCCCGCGCCGCCGGTAGCAGACCAGGTCGATGACCACGTCCTTGTTGAACGTCTGGCGGTACTCGAAGGCGAGCCGGGCCACCCTGACCACCGCTTCGGGGTCGTCGCCGTTGACGTGGAAGATCGGCGCCTGGATCATCCGGGCGACGTCGGTGGAGTACAGCGACGAGCGGCTGTACTCGGGTGCCGTGGTGAAGCCGACCTGGTTGTTGACGACCACGTGCACGGTGCCGCCGGTGCGGTACCCGCGCAGTTGGGACAGGTTGAGCGTCTCGGCGACCACGCCCTGGCCAGCGAACGCCGCGTCACCGTGCACCGCGAGCGCGAGGACCGTGTAGCCCTCCAGCTTGAGGTCGATCCGGTCCTGCTTGGCCCGGACGATGCCCTCCATGACCGGGTCGACCGCCTCCAGGTGCGACGGGTTGGCCACCACTGACACGCTGATCGCGTGCTCCCCGTCGGGCGTGGTGTACTTGCCGACCTGGCCGAGGTGGTACTTGACGTCGCCGGAGCCCTGGGCGGTCTTCGGGTCCAGGTGTCCCTCGAACTCGGAGAAGATCTTCTCGTAGGGCTTGCCGACGATGTTGGCCAGCACGTTGAGCCGGCCGCGGTGGGCCATCCCGATGACCACCTCGTCGAGATTGTCCTGCGCCGCCTGGGACAGCACCTCGTCCAGCAACGGGATCAGGCTCTCCGAGCCCTCCAGCGAGAACCGGCGCTGCCCGACGTACTTCGTCTGCAGGAAGGTCTCGAACGCCTCGGCCGCGTTGAGCCGGTTGAGGATGTGCTTCTGCTCCTCCGGCGTCGGCTTGGCGTACTTGACCTCGACACGCTCCTGGATCCAGCGCCGCTCCTCGGGGTCCATGATGTGCATGTACTCGATGCCGACCCGGCGGCAGTACGAGTCGCGCAGGACGCCGAGTACCTCGCGCAGCCGCATCTTCTGCTTGCCGGCGAAGCCGCCGACCGGGAACGTGCGGTCGAGGTCCCAGAGGGTCAGGCCGTGTTCGAGCACGTCGAGGTCGGGATGGCGGCGGATGTGGAACTCCAGCGGGTCGGTGTCGGCCATGAGGTGGCCGCGGACCCGGTACGCGTGGATGAGTTCGAGGATCCGGGCGGGCTTGCTGATCTGGCCCTCGGTTGTCCGCGAGGTGTCCCGGACCCAGCGCACCGGCTCGTACGGGACGCGGAGCGCGGTGAAGATCGCGTCGTAGAAGTCGTGCGCGCCGAGCAGCAGCTCGTGCACGACCTTGAGGAACTCGCCGGACTGCGCGCCCTGGATGATCCGGTGGTCGTAGGTCGACGTCAACGTGATGATCTTGCTGACCGCCGCGTCGGCGAGCGCGTCGTCGGACATGCCGGAGAACTCGGCCGGGTACTCCATCGCGCCGACGCCGATGATGGTGCCCTGGCCGGCGAGCAGCCGGGGCATCGAGTGCACGGTGCCGATCCCGCCCGGGTTGGTCAGCGTGATCGTGGTACCGGCGTAGTCGTCCATGGTCAGCTCGCCGCGCCGGGCCCGGCGGACGATGTCCTCGTACGCCTGCCAGAACTGGCGGAAGTCCATGTCCTCGGTGGCCTTGATGCTGGGCACGACGAGGGTACGGGAGCCGTCCGGCCTGGCCAGGTCGATGGCGATGCCGAGGTTGATGTGCTCCGGCTGGACCAGTGTGTGCTTGCCGTCGATCTCGGCGTAGCAGTTGTTCATCTCGGGGTGCACGGCCAGCGCCTTCACCAGGGCGTACCCGATGAGGTGGGTGAAGCTGGCCTTGCCGCCCCGGCCCCGGGCGAGGTGATTGTTGATCACGATTCGGTTGTCCGCGAGCAGCTTCGCCGGTACCGCCCGGACGCTGGTCGCCGTCGGTACCGTCAGCGACTGGTCCATGTTCGCGACGACCCGGGCGGCGACACCGCGCAGCACGCTGGTCTTCGCGCCGGCCGGGATGGCCTTCGCGGGGGCGGCCTTGGCGGGGGCCGGCTTCACGCCGTCAGCGGCCGCCGGGGCGGCCGGGGCGGCCGGGGCCGCCGGGGCCGCGGGAGCCGCCGGACGGTCGGCGGGTGCGGCCGGCGCGACCGGTGCCGGCGCGGCGGTGTCGATGGCCGGCTTGTAGTCGGCGAAGAAGTCGTGCCAGGCGGCATCCACGCTGGTTGGGTCGGCCAGGTAGCGCTGGTACATGTCTTCGACGACCCACTCGTTCGGACCGAAGTCCGCCAGCGGGTTGTCCTGCGAGGTCTGCTGCGTCGACACTTCCGCTCTCGTCTCCACGGTTGTTCACCTGAGCCAACCCAGGCTACAGCCGCCACTCAGGTTGCGCGTTCAAGCATCTGTCAAGTCCGCCGGCTGCGTCCGGTGTCACGTCTCACAGGATAGGCGTACCGGCGGCGCGCAAACGGACGCCGGCCGGATCCCCGACCCGGCCGGCGCCCGATTGACGAGTACCTAGCTGATGTCCCGCCGGCGCATGATGAGGATGCCGACGAACCCGGTGATGATGGCGTACCCGATGAGCACGGCCCCGCCCACCCACTGCGGCGGCGCGTGCGGGAACGCCCGACCCGGTGTGATCATGATGGCGGAGGCGATCGCCGGTGCCGCCACCTGCGCGGTGATCACCCAGTCGCGGTGGATCAGGTTGTTCAGCACGTGGACCAGGATCGCCACGGCCGCGGTACCCAGCAGGTACAGCGCCATGCCGGTGACGACCGAGCCGATCTGGCTGCGTAGTAGCGTGCCGAGGCCCATCCCGAAGATCGCCCAGATCGCGAACGCGAGCAGGTTCAGCAGTGCCGACTGCACGACCGTCCACTGGGTGATGCTCACCGACACGTGCTGGCTGTTCAGGTAGATGGGCGTGGCCGCGAGGTCCAGCGCGGTGGAGACCAGCCAGAACAGGCCACCGAACAGGATCGCCGCGACCGTCTTGGCGAGGACTACCGTCGTCCGGTGCGGGCTGGTCATGAACGTGGTGGTCGCGGTCTGGTGGAAGAACTCGTTGGTCACCACGAGGATGCCCATGATCATCGCGAGCAGCAGCCCGAAGAACTGGCCCGACGTCATCATGTCCGCCGCGATCTTGGCCAACCCGGCAGCGGTGTGCGCCTGCGCGATCTGCGCCTGCTCGCCCGGGTCACCCGGCCGCGCGTCCGGCGGCGGGTACAGCTCGAAGTGGTGACCGAACGCGTTGACCGTGAACGCCAGCGCGGTGAACGCGACGATTCCGAGGGCGAGCAGCCACCAGGTCCTGGTGGTACGGATCTTCGCGATCTCGGCGCGGATCAGCCGGAGGAGGTTCGGCCCGGTGTGGTCGGCCTTAGCCAGCGAGGGGCTGTCGAGCAGCGTCGTCATCGGATGGCCGCCTTTCCCTTGGTCAGCTCCAGGAAGACCTCTTCCAGGTCGGGCCGCTCGGCGACCAGCTCGTGCAACTCCACGCCGGCCCGGAACGCCGCGGCACCCACGGCCGGCGCGTCCAGCCCGGTCACCAGCAGCGCGCCGTTGCCGTTGGTCGTCACCGCGGTGCCGTCGTTGGACAGCGCCTTGGTCAGCTCCTCGGGCTGCGGCGTCCGTACCCGGATCCGCCCGGCGTGCGCCATCGAGTCGACGACCTCGGTCACGGTGCCCTGGCGGACGAGCTGGCCGGCCGCGATGATCACGAGGTTGTCGGCGAGCAGTTCCATCTCGGACAGCAGGTGGCTGGAGACGAGGATCGTGCGCCCGGCGTCCGCGAGCGTCTTCAGCAGCCCGCGCATCCAGCGGATGCCCTCGGGGTCCAGCCCGTTGGCCGGCTCGTCGAGGATCAGTACGTGCGGGTCGCCGATCAGCGCGGCGGCGATGCCGAGGCGCTGGCGCATGCCCAGCGAGTACCCCTTGAACTTGCGCTTGGCAGCGGGCGTGAGCCCCACGATCTCCAGTACCTCGTCGGCCCGGGCCAGCGGGATGCCGGCCGACATGCAGATGATGCGCAGGTGGTTGCGCCCCGTGCGGCCCTTGTGCGCGCTGCTCGCCTCCAGCACGGCCCCCACGTGCCGGATCGGGTTGTGCAGGTCGGCGTAGCGCTGGCCGCCGATGGTGGCGGTACCGGCGGTCGGCCGTACCAGGTTAAGGATCATTCGTAGCGTCGTCGTCTTGCCGGCACCGTTGGGCCCGAGGAAACCGGTGACCCGGCCGGGCTCGACGGTGAACGACAGATGGTCCACCGCTCTGACCTTCTTGTAGTACTTGGTCAGCCCGGAGACGACGATCTGTCCGTCGGACATGGATCTCCTCCCATTTGTCGCCGCCCAGCTTGCCAGATCGGCGCCACCCGTACGGGTCCATTCCGCTCCAGGGTGCCGCACCGACCTGAGAGAAGCCGCTACCGTTGCCGGTCGGCCGTGCGGATGACGTGCTTGAGGCCGGACCAGGTGTCGTCGACGGCGCAGACTTTGACGTCAACCCGACCGTTTGCGAGGGCGTGCTCGCGGATCACGTTCTCGTCCAGGTCGGTCGGTACCCCGGAGGTCCGCTTCGGCCACGCGACCCACAGGGCACCGGCGGGGGTGGTCAGCCGGTGCAGTACCGGCCAGCGCCGGCGCAGCCGGGCCAGGTCGGTGCAGAAGCAGAGGATCACGTCGTACGGGCCGGTGCCCGCGCGGCGGGCCGGCCGTACCCCCGGCGGCAGCCCGTCCAGCGCGAACCCGGCCGGCGCGCCTTCGACGAGTACCGCGCTGTCGGGTCCGATGCCCAGCTTGCGCGCGAGCGGGGTGCCCGGGTATCCGGCCATTCATCTATATTCCATGCCCACCACCGGCGCCCGTCACGGAGCCGGTAGATAGCGGCCTTACACAGGGAATATGACCGGGCTTACTGCCACTCGCTCCCCTCGCGCGGGATATGCCCCACCCGGTTGCCGACCGTCCGATTCAGTCGCTGCGCTCCTTCGCTCCCGGCCCGCTGCGGGCGGCGGCGCATGACCGTTCTGGCTGGCCCCACGCCGGGTACCGGTGCTGCGCGGTACACGCTGCGCATCGCCGCCGACGCCGCGGAGGTCGCGGCCGCTCAACGGCTGCGCCACCGGGTGTTCGCCGGCGAGCTCGGCGCCACGCTGCACACGGCGGTACCCGGGCACGACGTCGATGAGTTCGACGAGTACTGCGACCACCTGATCGTCGTGAAAGAGACGACCGGAGACGTGGTCGGCACGTACCGGATGCTGCCGCCCGGCCGGGCGCCGAAGCGGTACTCCGGCGGGGAGTTCGACCTGTCCGCCCTCGCCGCGCTGGACGGCGACCTCGTGGAGACCGGACGGTCCTGTGTGGACAGTGCGCACCGGGACGGCGCGGTCATCAACCTGATGTGGGCCGGGATCGCCCGGTACCTGCACCTGACCGGGCACCGCTGGCTGGCCGGGTGCGCCTCTGTCGGGCTCGCGGACGGCGGTGTCACCGCGGCGGGGGTGTGGGACCTGGCGGTGCGCAGGCACCTGTCCCCGGCCGGGTACCGGGTCCTGCCGCACCGTCCCTGGGCGCCCGTCGAGCGCCCGGCCGGGCGGATGACGGTACCCCCGTTGTTACGGGGTTATCTCCGGCTGGGGTCGTGGATCTGCGGCGCGCCCGCCCACGACCCGGACTTCGGCTGTGCCGACTTCTTCGTGCTCCTCGGCCTGGACCGGATCGATCCGCGCTACCTGCGGCATTTCCTCGGGAGCGCGCCGTGATGTGGCGGCCGGTCTCGGCGTGCGGCACGCACTGCCTGCGCGGTGAGCAGGTGCGCCCGGCCGGCGCGGTGCGGCGGGCCGCGCGGGTGGCCGGGCTCGCAGGCGTGGCGGTGGTGTCGGTGGTGCTCCCGCTGCTGTCCGGCGGCTGGCGCGAGCGCGCGGTGCAGGGCGGCGCGCGGGCGATCCTGCGGGCGCTCGGGGTGCGCTGGCGGCTGCAGGGCAGGCTGCCCGGGCGCCGCGCGCTGGTGGTTGCCAACCACGTCTCCTGGCTCGACATCGTGGTGCTGCTCGCCGCCGGGCGACCCCGCCTGGTGGCCAAGTCGGAGGTACGGGGCTGGCCGCTGGTCGGCCGGATCGCGGCGGCACTGGGCGTGGTGTTCCTGGACCGGTCCCGGCCGCGCGCGCTGCCGGGCGCCGTGGAGCAGGCACGCGCCGCGCTCGCGGCGGGCGCGGTGGTGTCGGTGTTCCCCGAAGGCACGACGTCGTGCGGCGAGGGCGCCGGCGGGTTCCGGCCGGCGTTCTTCCAGGCGGCCGCCGACGCGGGCACACCGGTGGTACCGGTGACGCTGCGCTTCATCGCGGCCGGGGAGCCGTCCGCGCAGCCCGCGTTCATCGGCACGGAAACCCTGCTCGACTCGCTGCGCCGGATACTGAGGATGCGCGGCCTGAGCGTCACGATCCGGGTCGGTACCGCGATCCATCCCGGCCCGGCCGCCTCCCGCCGGAGCCTCGCGCGGATCGCCGAGGCGGCGGTCGGGTGCCTGTCGCCGCAGCGGCCGGTCGCCCCGCTGGCTGCGGTCGTACGGCTGCCAGCCGCGGCGTTGAGGCAGGTAGGGCGCGCCGCAGCCGGAGCCTCGTCATATCGCGATGTATCGTGTTAGTCTGGCGGCATGCCCGCCCGGGAGATCACCGAGCCGCGCCGGCTGGAAATCGACGAGGACGTCACCCATCTGGACGTGGCGCTGTTCGGCGGCCGGCTCAGCGTCGTCGGTACCGACGGACCGGCCCGGGTCGAGGTGGCCGCGAGCGCCGGAGACGGGTTGGTCGTCACGCTGGCTTCCGGCCGGCTCGCGGTCTTTCCCGGCCTGTCGGTCGAAGGCCGCTGGGGTTCGGCGGCGCACGGTGTGCTCGGTGCGGGTGCCGGCCGGCTGTCGGCCAACGCCATGTCGGGCAACACCGCCCTGCTGCGCCGCCCGGTGGACCCGGACTTCGAGGCCGGCCAATGACCGCTGTGTTCAGCCACGGGCGGCTGCGGTTGTACCTGCTCAAGCTGCTCGCCGAGGGGCCCAGGCACGGTTACGAGCTGATCCGGTTGCTGGAGAACCGGTTCCTCGGCCTCTACGCCCCGTCCGCCGGGACGATCTACCCACGCCTGCAACGGCTGGAGGTCGAGGGCCTGGTGACCCATGCGGCAGCCGGCGGGCGGAAGGTCTACGAGATCACCGGGGCCGGCCGCGCGGAGCTGGCGCAGCGGGCCGGCGAGCTGGCCGAGCTGGAACGCGAGATCCACGCCTCGGTCGCCGACCTGACCTCGCTGGCCACCGAGATCGAGCAGCAGGTCAGCGGCTCGGTCCGGGACATCCGGCGGGAACTGCGGGAGGCCGCCCAACAGACCCGGCGCGACCGGCCGTGGACCGGACCCCGTACCGCCGAGCTGGAGCACGCCGCCGGGGAGCTGGCGGCGGAGGTACGGCGGCTGGCGCGGCGCCCGGGGGTGGCCGACACCGACGTGAGCGCGGCCCTGGCCGCGATCCACCGGGCCATCGTGGAGGTGCGGCGGCTGATCCGCGGATAGCGTGCACTCCCAGCTAATTCCCAGGCAGTATTAACTCGTGGCACAGGTACGGAGCCGAGGATGAGTCGCATGGGGGTACGCGACGGCGGGGCACAATCCGGGGGTGCCACGCTGTCCGGTGCGGCGCAGGCTGAGGCGCGGCTGCTCGTGGTGGAGGACGATCCGAACATCCTCGAGCTGCTGTCGGCCTCCCTGCGCTTCGCCGGTTTCTCCGTCAGCACGGCGACGAACGGCGCCCAGGCGGTACAGGTGGCGCGGGAGGACCGACCGGATCTCATCGTGCTCGACGTGATGCTGCCCGACCTGGACGGCTTCGAGGTCATCCGGAAGCTGCGCGACGGCGGTACCCGTACCCCGGTGGTCTTCCTGACCGCGCGCGACGCGACCGACGACAAGATCCGCGGCCTGACCCTCGGCGGCGACGACTATGTGACCAAGCCGTTCAGCCTGGAGGAGCTGACCGCGCGGATCCGCGCGGTCCTGCGGCGCACCAGCGGGCAGCCCGGCCCGGCCCGGCTCACCTTCGCCGACCTGGAGCTGGACGAGGAGGCGCACGAGGTGTGGCGGGGCGGGCAGCGGGTGTCCCTGTCGCCGACCGAGTTCAAGCTGCTGCGGTACCTGATGGCCAACGCCGGCCGGGTCCTGTCGAAGGGCCAGATCCTCGACCACGTGTGGAGCTATGACTTCCGGGGCGACGACAGCATCGTCGAGTCGTACATCTCTTACCTGCGCCGCAAGGTCGACTCGGTCGAGCCCCGGCTGATCCACACTTTGCGCGGCGTCGGGTACGTCATGCGCCTGCCGTCGTAGCCCGCCGTGCTCGGCATGGTTGACCGGGTACCGCTGCGGGTCAAGCTGGTCGCCGCGATCCTGGTCCTGGTCCTCGCGGGCTTGATGGTGATCGGCGTGGTCGGCGTCTTCGCCCTGCGCGGGTACCTCACCGAGGGCGTGGACCAGCAGCTCTTCTCGGCCGCGCACAACGCCAACTCTCTGGTCAAGGGCGGGGTCAGCGGCCGGGTCGCGCTCCCCGTCAACTTCATCCAGCAGACCGCGGTGAACGGCGTCGGCGAGGATCCCGAGTACGACCCCGGGCTGACCGAGGGGGACCTGCCGCCGCTGGTGACCGGCCTGGATCAGGTCGCCGCGCACGCCGGACACCCGTACACCGTGTCCTCCGCCAACCACCGGGTGCACTGGCGGATGCTGGTGGCCGTCCTCAACAACGGCGCCGTCCTGCACCTCGGCGTCAATCTGTCCACAGTGGAGAGTACGGTCAGCCGGCTGGTCTTCGTGGAGCTGGTGTTCGGCAGCGGCGCGTTGGCGTTGCTGGCACTGATCGGCGTGGCGATGGTACGGGCGAGCCTGCGGCCGCTACGGGAGATCGAGCGCACCGCGGCCGCGATCGCGAAGGGCGACCTGACCCGCCGGGTACCGGAGTTGGAGGGCGGCGACGGCGAGCCGCGCACCGAGGTGGGCCGGCTCGGCCGGGCGCTGAACACGATGCTCGGCCAGATCGAGGCGGCGTTCCTGGCGCGCGCCGATTCCGAGGAGCGGTCGCGGCGCTCGGAGGAGCGGATGCGCCAGTTCGTCGCGGACGCCTCGCATGAACTGCGTACCCCGCTGACGACTATCCGCGGCTTCGCCGAGCTGTACCGGCAGGTCGCCGCGAAGGAGCCGGAACAGGCCGACAAGCTGGTCCGGCGGATCGAGGAGGAGGCCGCCCGGATGGGCCTGCTCGTCGAGGACCTGCTGCTGCTCGCCCGGCTGGACCAGGAGCGGCCGCTGATACCGGTGGAGCTGGACCTGCGGGTGATCACCGGCGACGCGGTGACCGCCGCACGTGCCATGGCTCCCGATCGGGAGATCACGCTGGAGAACCCGACCGGGCCGGTGACGGTGCTGGCCGACGAGTCCCGACTCCGGCAGGTGGTCGGGAACCTGATGGCCAACGCGCTCACGCACACCCCGGCCGGTACCCCCGTGTTGCTGCGGCTGCGGGCCGAGGGCGACCAGGCGGTCATCGAGGTGGCCGACCGGGGTCCGGGGCTCGACCCGGAGCAGGCCGAACACGTGTTCGAGCGGTTCTACCGCGCGGACGTGGCGCGCACCCGGCGTGCGGGCGGCAGCAGCGGTACCGGACTGGGCCTCGCCATCGTCGCCGCCCTGGTCAGCGCGCACGGTGGCACGGTGGATGTGGACAGCCGGCCCGGGGAGGGTGCGACCTTCCGGGTACGCCTTCCGATTCACAGCTAACTTCCAGGGCGGGTCCAGTATCGGGTCAGTCTGTCAGGGCACTGTTGCTGTCATGAGCGAGAGCGAAGAGCGCAGCCAGCCGCGGCCGGACGGCCCGTCCCAGGCCCCCGACACGGTCACGGCGCCGCAGCCGATCTGGCCCGAGCCCCAGCAGCAGACCTGGTACGGCGCGCCCAGCTACGGCACGCCGCCGCCCGTCGAGCCGCCGCCCGGGTACCCGCCGGCTGCCGCGGCCGCGCGCCCGCACCGGGGCGCCCGGATGGTGGCCACCGGGTTGCTGGCGCTGGTGCTGGCCGGCGGTGGCGGCCTCGTCGGCGGTCTGGTCGTGCACTCGGCCGACTCACACGGGGGTACCGCCGCGGCGCCCACCTCGAACTCCGGGCCGACTTCGGTCAAGGTGATCGACCGCTCCTCGCTCGCGGACATCGCCGCCATGGTCAAGCCGAGCGTCGTGGACATCCGTACCCGCACCGGCGAGGGCTCCGGCGTGGTGTACAGCACCGACGGGTTCATCGTGACGAACAACCACGTGGTGGCCGACGCGAGCGGAGGAACGGTACAGGTCAACTTCTCCGACGGTAAGTCGGCGACCGCCAAGGTCGTGGGTACCGACCCGAAGACCGACCTCGCGGTCGTGAAGGTGAGCGGGGTCAGCGGGTTGACCGCGGCGACCTTCGGCGACAGCGCCACCCTGCGCGTCGGCGATACGGTACTGGCGATCGGCAGCCCGCTCGGACTGGAGGGCTCGGTGACATCGGGCATCGTGAGCGCGCTGGACCGCACCATTCAGGAGGGTGGCGACCAGCAGAGCCAGTCCGCGCCGCAGACCACCGACATCGCCGGTGCGATCCAGACCGACGCAGCGATCAACCCGGGCAACTCGGGTGGCGCGCTGGTCGACCTGAACGGGCACGTGATCGGTATCAACACCGCGATCGCCACGTCCGGCCAGAACCAGGGCAACATCGGCGTGGGCTTCGCGATCCCGGGCAATCTCGCGAAGAAGGTCGCGCAAACCCTCATCGCCGGCCAGAAGGTCAGCCACCCGTACCTCGGCGTACAGGTGACCACCGCGGACAACAACGGCGGCGCGACGGTGAGCGCCGTAGCCGGCGGCAGCCCGGCTCAGCAGGCGGGTATCCAGGCCGGCGACGTCATCACCAAGGCGGGCAACAAGGCCATCCACACCAGTGACGACCTGGTCGGTGCCGTGCAGTCCAGCAAGGCCGGCGACAAGCTCGACCTGACCGTGGTGCGCGGCGGTTCGTCGCGGACGATTAGCGTGACGATCGGCGACTCGTCATGATTTTCTGCACACGCACACCTCCGCAGTTCACCTAAGGTTTACGCCGCACGGGACAGAAAAAACTCGCGAGGCTCTCTATGCTGCTCGGCGTGCCTTAAGGCGGGCACACCCCGGACCGACGCAAATGCTCAGCAACCGCCCCTCCCGACCTATGTGCCGGGACGGGCGGTTGTCGAGCTTGCTGCGGTAGTCGCCCGCTCTTTGGCGTTTCGTTTGTCGAGCTCTGCCGACCGTCCAATTGGGGGGATGGCGGCGGCTACCCCATGGGAGCCTGTAGTGATCAGACCCCGTTTCGTCCATCGCTGGCTGACGGCACTTCCCTCGGTTGCAACCCTGCGTCACAGACCACGCCGTGCCCTGTTGACGGGAGCGACCGTCGCCGCGGTGGCGGTCGCCGTCGGCATCGGCGCGCACAGCTGGGCCAACGCCGCGCCGGCCAAGTCCGGGCCCGCGGCTCCGCCCCGGGCCGCCAACTTCCCGCCGGCCAGTACCACGATTCCAGGCAGCTACATCGTGACACTCAAGAACCGTCATGCCGGTGCGGCCACTGTTCAGACCACGGCCGCCACCCTCACCCGCGGCGTCGGCGGTATCGTGACCCGCACCTACTCCCACGCGCTGACCGGCTTCGCGGCGCACATGAGTGCGGCCCAGGCGAAGGCGATGGCGGCCCGCTCGGAAGTGGCGAAGGTCTCGCCGGACCGCGTCATGAGAATCAACGACACCATGGCCAACCCGCCGTGGAACCTGGACCGGGTCGACCAGCCGTACCTGCCGCTGGACAACTCGTACACCTTCCCGGTGTCGGCCAGCAGTGTCCATGCCTACGTCATCGACACCGGTATCCACATCGGCCACACGGCGTTCGGCGGCCGGGCCAGCTACGGCCCGAACTTCGCGGACGGCAACCCGAACTCCGACGACTGCAACGGACACGGAACGCACGTGGCCGGCACCATCGGTGCGACCGGGTTCGGCGTCGCGCCGGGTACCCTGCTCGTCGCCGTGAAGGTTGTCGACTGCAACGGCAGCGGCCCCGAGTCGGGCGTCATCGCCGGAGTCGACTGGGTCACTGCGAACGCCGCGAAGCCGGCCGTGGCTAACATGAGCCTCGGTGGCATGCACGACGACGTGATCGACGCCGCCGTGGCGAACTCAATCAACTCCGGCGTCACGTACTCGATCGCGGCCGGCAACGACAGTCTCGACTCGTGCGTCTACGACTCTCCCGCGGACGTACCGGCGGCCATCACCGTCGGCGCCACGGACAAGACCGACCACCGCGCGTTCTTCACGAGCTACGGCTCCTGCCTGGACGTCTTCGCCCCGGGCGTGGACGTCGTCTCGTTGCTGAACGCCGACACGGGTACCGCGGTGAAGAGCGGCACCTCGATGGCCGCGCCACAGGTGGCTGGTGCGGCCGCGCTGATCCTGCAGGCCAACCCCAGCTTCACCCCGCAGCAGGTACGGGACACCATCGTGAACCGGTCGGTCACGGACGCGGTGGACAACCCGGGGATCGGTTCGCCGGACAGGCTGCTGCAGGTGGAGGCGGCAACGCCGGCCGTCGCGCCTGAGGTGATCCGGCTGCGGGCGCGCGCCAACAACCTCATCGTCACCGCCGACCCGAGCGGCAACTCCCGGTTGGTCGCCAACCGCATCGCGAACGGCGCGTGGGAGGAGTTCGACGTGGTTGACGCGGGCGGCGGATTCGTCGGCCTGCGGGCGCACTCCAACGGCAAGTTCGTCAGCGCCGACGGAGCTGGTACCCAGCCGTTGATCAACAACCGCTCGTCGATCGGCGCGTGGGAGATGTTCAAGATCACCACGCACGACGACGGGAGCATCAACCTGCTGGCTAACGCCAACAACAAGTTCGTCACCGCTGATGACTTCGGCAAATCGCCGCTGATCGCCAACCGGGCGGTGGCCGGTCCCTGGGAGACGTTCGACCCTGCCGTACCGAACAGCGTCCTCAGCCTCGGCTCGTTCGCCAACGGCAAGATTGTCACCGCGGACGCCGGCGGTGCCGCACCGCTCATCGCCAACCGGAACAGCATCGGCGCCTGGGAGGAGTTCGACTCGGTCGACATGGGCAACGGCTTCGTTGGCCTCCGTGCTCACGCCAATGGCAAGTACGTGACGGCGGAGGCTGCGGGTACCATGCCGCTCATCGCTAACCGGGCCGGGGTCAGCGCCTGGGAGGAGTTCCGGATCATCATCAACCTTGATGGCACGGTGAGTTTCACGGCCAACGCCAACGGCAAGTTCGTCACGGCGGAGGCCGGCGGCGCGGCACCCCTCATCGCCAGAGGTACCTCGATCGGCGACTGGCAGGAGTACGCGATCATCGCGGACTGACCGGTACAACCTCATCCGCGCCCGCCGGGCGTTCCGCTCGGCGGGCGCGGATCGTTCAGTCCAGCCAGCCGAAGGTTCGGTCCACGGCCTTGCGCCACAGCCGGTACGCACGGTCGCGGTCGGCCGCCTGCATCGCCGGTTCCCAGCGCGCGTCCGCCTCCCACTTGGCCCGCAGTGTCTCCAGGTCCGGCCAGAATCCGATCGCGAGCCCGGCGGCGTAGGCGGCGCCGAGGCAGGTGGTCTCCGCGACGGTCGGGCGTACCACGGGCACGTCCAGCACGTCCGCCTGGAACTGCATCAGCAGGTCGCTCGCCGTCATCCCGCCGTCGACGTTGAGCAGTCGCAGATCCACCTGGGAGTCGGCGGCCATTGCATCGACCACGTCCTTGACCTGCCACGCGGTCGCCTCCAGCGCCGCGCGGGCCAGATGCGCCTTCGTCACGTACCCGGTCAGTCCCGCGATGACCCCCCGCGCGTCGGGTCGCCAGTACGGCGCGAATAGGCCGGAGAACGCCGGCACGAAGTAGCAGCCGCCGTTGTCCTCGACCTGGGCGGCCAGCTCGTTGACCTCCGGCGCGCTCGCGATGATGCCGAGGTTGTCGCGCAGCCACTGGACCAGCGCACCGGTGACCGCGATCGAGCCTTCCAGGGCGTAGACCGGCTTGTCCTGGCCGATCCGGTACCCGAGCGTGGTCAACAGGCCGCGCTCGCTCGGTACCGGCGTCTCGCCGGTGTTGAGCAACAGGAAGGAACCGGTGCCGTAGGTGCACTTCGCCTGCCCGGGATCGAAGCAGGTCTGCCCGAACAGCGCGGCGGACTGGTCGCCGAGGGCGCTGGCGACCGGTACCCCGCCCAGGTCGCCGCGTGCCTCGCCGTAGACGTGCGACGACGGCAGGATCTCCGGCAGCATAGCCCGCGGTATCCCGAACGCGTCCAGGAGCGCCGGATCCCAGTCCAATGTGGACAGTGACATCAGCATGGTGCGGCTGGCGTTCGTCACGTCGGTGGCGTGCCGGCCGGTGAGCTGCCAGATGAGCCAGGTGTCGACGGTACCGAAGAGCACCTCGCCCTGTTCCGCCCGCTTGCGCAGGCCCGGCAGCTCGTCGAGCAGCCAGCGGATCTTCGGCCCGGCGAAGTACGTGGCGAGCGGAAGCCCGCAGGTCTCCCGGAACCGGTCCGGCCCGCGGTCGCCGGCCAGTTCCCGGATGATCCGGTGGGTGCGGGTGTCCTGCCACACGATTGCCGGATGCACCGGCTCTCCGGTTGCGGCGTCCCACAGCAGCGTGGTCTCCCGCTGGTTGGTGATCCCGATTGCGGCCAGGTCGGCGCGGGAGAGCCCGGCCTTGTCGAGCGCGCCCCGGGTGACCACTGCGACGTTGTGCCAGATCTCGGTCGCGTCGTGTTCGACCCACCCGGGCCGGGGGTAGATCTGCCGGTGCTCGCGCTGGTCGAGCGCGACGATCCGGCCGTCGGCGTCGAAGACGATGCACCGGCTCGAGGTGGTGCCCTGGTCGATCGCGGCGATGTATGCGGACGTCACCCGGACAGTCTGCCAGCTGGCCAGACGTCTCGTAGCTCGTGTCCGCGGAGCCCTGTTCACCGGCCACTGTGGACAGTCGCAGGAGCGGATCGGGCCGTCCGCGCCGACGGTGCGCGAGAACGCGTGGAGACCAGCGGCTGCTCGGGCATCTGATGGTCCTTCCGCTTGACCTGGCTCTCAGAGCCCTTAACTGGAACCATTCCAGAAAGAACGCCAGGTACTGCCGAATGGCGGATGTCGTCAACCCGACACGGGATGGTCCACGCGGGTGATCGCCCGTACCCTGCAGCCCGAGTCCCGGGGGCGAGGGGTGCGGGTTTGACGGTCGTCGAGACCAGGATGAGTGTGTGGGAGGCGCTGGCCGGGCGCGCTCCCGGTACGCCGCTGGCGCCGGCCGACCCGGGACTGTGGGCTGCCGTCGCCGAACGGCTCAACCCGGCCCGGGCCAGGCCCATGCTGCGCTCCGGCATCGAAGAGGCGCACCTGGTCAGCGTACGCGGGGTCGGGTACGTGATGCTGCGCTCTCCCGACGGTACCGACGATCGCCGCCTTGCTGCTCCGGCTCAAGCGCCGGCCCACGACGCCTGTTACCTGCGCCTGGCCCCCGACGAGCTGGCACTGGCCCACCTGATGGACGGCACGCGGACGGTGGCCCGGCTGGTCGCGGAGTTCGCCCGGATCACCGGCCGGCTCGCGCCCGACCAGGTGACCCGCGTGGTTGCCGACCTGGCCGCCAACCGGATGCTCGAAGAGCTGCCGGTGGATGCGTTCCACCCGTTGCAGCGGATCCGGCGGCGGCCGTGGCCGATCCGGCTCGGGCGCGGCCTGCTCGCCGCCGCCCGCGGCCAGCGGCTGGTCCTCGCCCGGATCGACCCGCTCGTCACGTTCCTGTACAAGGCGGGTGGTCGGCTGCTGTTCACCCGGGTGGTCGGGGTTCTGCTCGGCCTGGTGGCGCTGGCGGGCCTCGCGACCTTCGTCTGGACCTGGGCGCTCGGCAGCCAGCCGGTGTTCCTGACCCACGGGTCGTACGCCGCCGGCGCGCTCGTCCTGCTCGGCCTCAACGTGCTCGCCCTGGCCTGCCACGAACTCGGGCACGCGCTGGCGACCAAACACGCCGGGCGGCGGGTACCGGCCGCCGGGTTCCTCGTGTACTTCGGCATCCCGTCGGTATTCGTCGATACCACCGACGTGTGGATGGCCGGGCGGCGGGCGCGCCTGCTGACCACCGCCGCCGGCCCGGCGACCGGCCTGGTCCTGGCCGGCGCGGCACAGCTGGTCACCCTCGCCTACCCGCCGCTCGCGCCGTGGACCTTCAAGCTGTCGTTCGCGTGGTACCTCAACGTCGCGTTCAACCTCAACCCGTTCCTCGCGCTCGACGGCTATTACCTGTTGATGGACTGGGTGGAGGTGCCGAACCTCCGGGCCCGCGCGATCGCCTGGCTCGCCGCGCGGGTCCGCCGCCGCCCGCCGAAGTTCGGCGCGCTGGACCGGGAAGGCCGGCTCGTCGCGCTGTACGCCATGCTCTCGCTGGTCTGGCTGGTCATCGCGGTCAACCTGGCCTACCGCATCTACCTCGACCGGGTCGGTGGCCTGTTGACCGGGCTGTGGCGGGCCGGCTGGCCGCAGCGCGTGCTGCTGCTCGCTGTGGTCGCCGGGCTGGCCGCACCGCTGGTGTACGTCGCCACGGGCTGGGTGGGCCGGCGCTGGCGCCGGTTCCGCGAACGCCTCGGCGAGCGCTCGGTCGCCGCGGACACTCCGCGGCGCTTCGACGCGCTGCGCGCCTCGGCGCTCGGCGGGCTGCCTCCATCGGCGCTGGCTGCCCTCGCCGCCGACGCCCGGTGGGTCCGGCCGCGGACCGGCGAACAGCTCGTCTTCGCGGGTGCGGCGCAGCCGTCGGTCTACGTGGTTGTGGACGGTGCGCTGGAGGGCCGGCGGCCGGGCGACCCGGGCGGCTGGGTGCGGGAAAGGATCGGGGCCGGTGGGGTGGTCGGGCTCGCCGCCGCGCTTACCGGTGCGCCGTCCGCACTCGCGTGGCACACCGCGGGTACCCGGCTCCTCGCGATCCCGCCCGCTTCGGTCGCTTCGGCAATTGGCCCGGTACCCGGACCGCCACCGGCCGAGCGTGCCGAACTGGAGCAGATGTTCGACCGCACGATCGCCCTCTCCACAGTGTCCACAGAGGACAGACTCGGGCTCGTCGCGGCGTCGCGCGCGGTGACCCTGCCCCCGGGCGGGAAGCTGACGCTGCCCGGTGCGCAGGATGCCGCGATCGTCGCCTCCGGGGTACTGGTCCGGCCGGACGGGGTGGACTTGCGGGCCGGTACGCTGATCGGCCCGTTCGGGGTACCGCCCGCGGGGTCGCTCGGCGAGGCACGGACCCCGGTCCGGCTCTGGATCCTGCCCGCGCTCGGTGGGCTGCCGTTGCTGCTCGGCTCCGGCGGTACCGAGCCGGTACCGTTCGGGCCGGGCATCGCTCCGGTGTCCGGGGTACACCCGCCGGCCGGGTACCCGCCGCTGGCCGGTCCGCCGGGCGCACCGCCGTCCACTGTGGACGGTGATCGGGACCGGCGGTTCGAGCGGAAGCTGTGGTGGCTGCTGATCCTGCTGCTGCTCTTCGCACTGCTGCTGACCGGCAGCAGCCTGCTGCCCGGCCCGGCGTGGGGCGAGATGCCGGAGGACCGGGCGCTGCTGCACGTCGACCGGGGCACCGTATCAGTCCTCGTCAACGGCGCACCCCGCGTTCTCGGCGCGGGTGACGACTACTACGCCGGGCGCGGTGACGAGGTGACGGTCGGCGACCGCGCGCTGGCGACGCTCACCTTCCGGGGCGGCGGATACACCGTCCTGTGTGGAGGGTCGAGCATCGGCGTCGGCGCGCTGTCCTCGGTGGGGCGCCCGATCGAGGTGTCCGGCGCTCTCGACCTGCTCGGCGGGCGGCTGCTCGCGAACACCGCCAGTACCTCCAGGGCCTTCCGCCCGCTGCGCCTGCGCGTCGGGCAGCTCGCCAACGAGGGCGCGGCGCGGTTCGCCGTGGCGGGACGGGACGTGACCGTCGCTGCCGGCTCGGTCAGCCTCGCCGGCGCCGAAGTGCCCCCCGTCGGCGGCGACCTGGCCTGTGGCGCCGGCCAGCTCGGCGCGATCCCGGTACCGGACACCAGCCCGTCGCCGTCGGACCCGGCGTCCCCGAGCCCGTCGCCGTCGGATTCGGCGTCGCCGTCGCCGAGCCCGTCGCCGTCGCCGAGCGCCGGTACACCGACCCCGACGCCCACGAAGACGCCGAGCAAGGGGCCGAGCAGTACGCCCACCACCGGCCCGCCGCCCCCGCCGGACACCACGCCACCGGTGGTCGGCGCCGGGTTCGCCGATCGCAACACGAGCCAGCCGATCTACGTCGTCAACCCCAAGGGCGTGCCGTGTAACGGGAACGGTCCGACCACGACCGGGGTACACGTGACCGTGACCGACCCGGACAACGGGCCGCAGGCGCTGCACGTCACCATCACGTTCATGGTGGCCGGTGGGACGGTCATCACGAAGCCGCTCGCGATGTCCTGGGGCGGCAAGTACTTCGACGTCACGCTCGGCCCGATCAGCTCCACGCTCAATGCCGCCGGGTCCGTCGAGGCCGACGTGGTCGCCACGGACCCCGCCGGCAACAAGGCCACGAACCACCTTTACCGGTTGACCTGGCTCGACAACTGTCCCATTCCTTAGGAGCACCATCTTGTTGTGTTGGTTCTGCGCCAAGGCGGCCCGCGGGAGCTGCCGGTTCTGCAGTCGCGGGTTGTGTGAGGACCACGCGCGCTTCGGGCCGTTCCTGCTGGAGGTGCACCGGTCGGAGAAGCGGGGCCGGGCCGAGGGCCTGGTCGTCGAGGACGCGGTGTTGTGTGGCACGTGCCGGCCGCGGCCGCAGCCGGTACCCATGCCCGAGCTCGACTAGGGGGAGCACGACGATGAGTGACTTCGACACGGTGCTGGAGCGGCTGGTGACCGATCCCGCGTTCGCCCGCGCGCTGGCCGCGGACCCGGCTGCGGCACTGGCCGGGTACCGGCTCGACGCCGACGAGGTGGCACTGCTGCGCTCGCAGGTCAGCGCCGGCGACGGCGGCAACCGCTCGGTCGAGGAGCGCACCAGCAAGGCGAGCATGGTAGGGCTGCTCGGGTCATTGGGCGGGCTGGGTATCGGCCACGGAAACGCGACGGCGGTGGGGCGGGACCTCGCACCGCATCCGCACGGGCAGTTCGCGCCCGACGTCCAGGCCGGGTTCGCGCCGAACGACTCTGCGCCCAACCCCTACGACGCAAACCCTTACGGCGCAAGCGCTGCCGGGGAGGCGGCGCACCCGACCGACCAGCCGGCGACGGACTACCACGCGCGGATCGACGCGGACGGCGACGGCCGCTGGGACCGGTACACCGCGGTACGGCACGCCGACGGCAGCGTCGACGTGTTCGAGGACCGCAACGGCGACGGCCGGATCGACTTCGCCGGCCACGACGCCAACGGCGACGGCATCCTGGAGAGCGCCGACTACGACGAGAACTTCGACGGCACCATGGAAACCCACACGGAGGACAAGAACGGGGACGGCTGGATGGACACCCGGCGGGTGACCGGGCAATGAGCCCGGCGCGGGCTCTTCCGCCGGGATGAGGTCGCCAGCGTGACACGATGATCCTGTGTCCGGTGGGCCGGTGGCTTTCGTCCTCGGTGGCGGTGGGGTGCTCGGCGCCGTCGAGGTCGGGATGCTGCGCGCGCTGCTGGAGTACGGCATCCGGCCGGATCTGGTCGTCGGTACCTCGATCGGGGCGGTGAACGGCGTCCTGACGGCCGCCGACCCGAGCCCGGCGCTCGACGCCGCACCCGATCGAGTGGCTCTACCGCTGGTGGGCCCGCTTCGACGCGTGGATCGAGGAAAACCGGCGCGCCTCACGGGACTACGACGACCGGCCAGCGCTTGGCTCGCACTAGGCGGGACCCGGTCGCCCCAATGAGCCGGTGGCCGATGCCGGTGGATGCGCCGACGACCACCATGTCCGCGCGGACCTCGTCGGCGGCGCGGCTCAGTTGGAGGTACGGGTCGCCGTGCCGGTACAGGAAGACCGCGGAGATCCCGAGATCCAGGGCGCCCCGGTGGACCTGCTGGCGCAGGTCGGCGGCCAGCGCTTCACAGGTCTGCGCCTGCGCCAGAGCCAGGCTGGGCCCACCGACCGGTACCCACGCCGCCGGGGCCGCCACGAACACGACGACCAGCCGGGCGTGCTGGCGCCGGGCCAGCCCGCCGGCGAAGGCGGCGGCGCGCATCGAGGTGTCGGTACCGTCGACGCCGACCATGATCACGGACGGCCCGTCGGTACCGCCGTCCTCTGCGGCCCAACTCATCGAGCTTCCACGCCGATCCCGCTCAATCGAACGCAATCCATGCTACCCGGCAGGGGAATAATCGCCCGGCTTGCTGGGCAAGAGCCTAGTTGGGCATGACTAGACTGGTTCGCGGATCAGCAGGGTGGCGAGGCTCATGGTTTCTCCGGCGGCGGCCTGATGGCCGCGACGTCCACCCCGGTGGCCCATGCGGGCGGTGGGGTGCAACTCAGCCACCGCCAGGTCCTGGAGGTGCTGTCCGGGCTGATGCTCGGCATGTTCCTGGCCGCGCTCGACCAGACGATCGTCGCCTCGGCGATCCGGACGATCGGCGATGACCTGCACGGGCTGAGCATCCAGGCGTGGGTGACGACGGCGTACCTCATCACCGCCACGATCACCACGCCGCTGTACGGCAAGCTGTCCGACATCTACGGGCGCAAACCGTTCTTCCTGGCCGCCATCACCATCTTCATCATCGGGTCGGCGGCGTGCGCGTTCGCCCGGTCGATGTACATGCTGGCCGCGTTCCGGGCCGTACAGGGGCTGGGTGCGGGCGGCCTGTTCTCCCTGGCGCTGGCGATCATCGGAGACATCGTGCCGCCCCGCGAACGGGCCCGGTACCAGGGGTACTTCCTCGCGGTGTTCGGTACCTCCAGCGTGCTGGGGCCGGTCATCGGCGGGTTCTTCGCCGGTACCCACCAGATCCTGCACGTGACCGGCTGGCGCTGGGTGTTCCTGGTCAACGTGCCGATCGGGTTCGTGGCGCTGGCCGTCGTGGCCAAGGTCCTCAACATCCCGCACACCCGGCGCGACCACCGCATCGACCTGTTCGGGGCGCTGGCCATCACGGTGTGCCTGGCGCCGCTGCTGACCATCGCGGAGCAGGGTCGCACCTGGGGCTGGACGTCGCACCGCGCGATCCTCTGCTACGCGATCGGCGGGGTGGGCCTGGTCGCCTTCATTGTCATCGAGGCGCTGGTCGGCGAGGATGCGCTGATCCCGCTGCGGATGTTCCGCAACACCACGTTCAGCCTGACCTCGATCATCGGGTTCGTGATCGGCATGGGCATGTTCGGCGGCCTCATCTCGCTGCCGCTGTACCTGCAGATCGTGCGGGACGCGACGCCGACCAGGTCCGGTCTGCTGCTGTTGCCGCTGACCGCGGGCATCATGCTCGGCTCGGTCGTCTCCGGCCAGCTGATCAGCCGGACCGGGCGGTACAAGATCTTCCCGATTCTCGGCAGCGCACTCATGATCGGCGGCATGTGGCTGCTGCACACCGTCGGCGTGGCCACGCCGTTCTGGCGTACCAGCATCTACATGGCGGTCTTCGGCTTCGGGCTGGGCAACGTCATGCAGCCGATCACGCTGGCCGTGCAGAACGCGATGCCGCCGCGGGACATCGGCGTGGCCACGTCCTCGGCGACGTTCTTCCGGCAGATGGGCGGCACCGCCGGTACCGCGCTCTTCCTCTCGGTGCTCTTCTCCACGGTCGGCGACAAGATCCGCGACGCCTTCCAGACCGCCGCGCAGACCCCGGCGTTCCAGGCCGCGGTGCGGGACCCGGCGGTGACCTCGAACCCGGCCAACGCGCCGGTCCTGCAGGCCCTGCGCGGCGGCGGCCGGGTGACCGACTCGGCGATCAACGACACCTCGTTCATCCAGCACCTCAACCCCGTGCTCGCCGACCCGTTCAAGGTCGGCTTCTCGCAGGCGATGGACTTCGTCTTCCTGCTCGGCGCCGCGGTCCTGGTCGTCGCGTTCCTGTTCACGCTGTTCCTGCCGCAGATCCCGCTGCGTACCCAGTCCGCCATGGCCGCGCGGGAACCCGCCTCGCCGCTGGGGGAGCGGCCGGGCATCGACCCGATCGGCCCGCCGGTGGCGGACTCCGAGCCGACCGGGGCGCCGGCTGCCGTCAAACCCGATGGACGGGCAGGCCCCGGCGCCGGGCTGAGCAACCACGCGGTGCTCACCGGCCGGGTCACCGGACCGGACCAGCGGCCGCTGGCCGGTGCGATCCTCACCGTCACCGACTTCACCGGCCACCAGGTCATCCGCGGCCACGCCGACCCGGACGGCCGGTACCGCCTCGACCTGCCCACCGGCGGCACCTACCTGCTCATCTGCGCCGCCGAGGACCACCAGCCGACCGCCTCGACCGTGGTCGTCGCGTCCGGCGAGGTGCACCGCGACGTCACCCTCGTCGGGGCGGGCGTCGTCGAGGGCCGGGTACTGCGCCAGGGCGGCGAGCCGATCGACGGCGCGACGGTGACCCTGACCGACGCCCGGGGCGAGGTGGTCGCCGGGGCGGTGACCGGCGCGGACGGCGGGTACGTCATCGCCGACCTGTACCCCGGCGAGTACACCCTGATCGCCACCGCCGCCGGTACCCGGCCCAGCGCGCGGGTGGTGGAGCTGAACGGGGCCGGCGCGTACCGCGCCGATGTCGTCCTGCCGACCAACGGCGCGATCTCCGGCACGGTACGGGCGGCCAGTTCGGGCCGGCCGGTACCGGAGGCGTCCGTGACCCTCGTGGACAGCGCGGGCGAGGTGGTCGCGTCCACGGTCACCGGCGAGGACGGCCGGTACGGGTTCGCGGACCTGCTCCCCGGGGCGTACACGCTGACCGGGAGCGGGTACCCGCCGGTCGCCATGCGGGTCGAGCTGGAGAGCGACCGCACCGACCATCACGAGGTCGTGCTGGGCACGCCCCGCCACGCCGTACGGGCGCAGCCACCCGAGGACGACGAGGTCGCGACGCCGGCCGAGAGCACCGCGGCCGAGGCCGCGGCCGGCGAAACATGACCGATAGGCTGGCGGTGTGCGCCGCTTCCTGACGCCCCGCTGGCTGCTGCGGCATGCGGCCCTGGTCGGCCTGGTCGCGGCCTTCCTCGCGCTGGGCTGGTGGCAGGTGGGCCGGGCGCGCGGTGGCAACGTGCTCAGTTACGGGTACGCCGTGGAGTGGCCGGTCTTCGCGCTGTTCGTCGTCTTCGTGTGGACCCGGGAGGTGCGGGCCGAGCTGCGCGGCGGTGCGGTCCCGCCTCCGCCGCCGTCCGCCGTTCCCGAGGATCTGCGGATCGAGGTACCCGTCCGGCGCTCCGCCACGGTCGACGACGACGCCGAGACGCGCGCCTACAACGAGTACCTGGCCTGGCTGAACGAGCACCCCGACGTCCGGCCGCGCGACTACGCTAACCGGCCGGATTCCGGCGCAGCCTGATCCACCGGTACCCGTACCGGCCCAGCTCCAGCGCGGACAGCCCGTCGACCGGCTGGTCGGGCTGGTCGCCGAACACCTGGTTCGGGTGGTCGGCCTCATCCTCCAATGTGGACAGATCGACGGTACCCGGCGTCTCGCCGAGGTTGTGCAGGAACAGCATGCTGCCCGGCGGCCCGTCCGCCCGGTGCGCGAATACGCCGGGCGGCAGCTTGACGTCGATCGGGGTACACGTGCCGGCGCCGACCTCGGGGCTCTCCCGCAGCGTGTGGATCATCCGCTCGAACCAGGCCAGCAACGAGGTCGGGTCGTGCCGCTGGTCGGTGACGTTGACCTTCTCGAAGCCGTACTCGCCGCCGGATACGACCGGCCGCACCGGTTTGTCCCCCGTGGTGAACCCGCCGTGCGGCGCCGCCGACCACTGCATCGGGGTACGGATGGCCTGCCGGTCGGGCAGCGACAGGTCCTCGCCCATCCCGATCTCCTCGCCGTACCGCAGCACCGGGGTACCCCGCAGGGTGAACTGCAGCGAGTACGCCATCTCCACCCGGGCCCGGTCGCCGCCGAGCATCGGGGCGAGGCGGCGCCGGATCCCCCGGTCGTACAGCCGCATCGCCGGTTCCGGGCCGAACCGCGCGAAGACCTCGTCGCGTTGCTCGGCGGTCAGCCGGGACAGGTCGACTTCGTCGTGGTTGCGCAGGAACGTGGCCCACTGCGCGCCCGGTGGCAGGCTCGGCGTGGTGCGGACCGCCTCCAGGATCGGCTCGGGGTCCTGCCGGGCCAGCGCGAGGATCAGCCGGCCGTTGAGCATGAAGTCGAACAGCATGTGCAACCGGTTGGCCGAGCCGCCCTCGTCGCCGAGGTACCGGACGAGCTGGTCGGGCTCCACGTTCGCCTCGGCCAGCAGCAGGGAGTCGCCGCGCCGCCAGGAGGTGTGCTGGCGCAGGGCGCTGAGGAACTCGAAGTCCTTGGGGGAGTTGGGGTTGCCCGGTTCGGTCAGCTCGATGACGAACGGCGCCGCGTCGATGCGGAAGCCGGCGACGCCGAGCTGGAGCCAGAATCCCATGATCTTCTTGAGCTCCGCCCGGACCGCCGGGTTGGCCACGTTCAGGTCCGGCTGGAAGTCGTAGAACCGGTGGTAGTACCAGGCTTTCGCGCGCTTGTGGTACGTCCACGTGTCGTGCTGCTCGCCGGGGAACACCATGCCCTGGAACCGTTCCGGCGGCTCGGACTCCGACCACACGTACCAGTCGCGGTACCGGGAGTCCGGTGTGGAGATGGCGCCGAGGAACCACGGGTGTTGGTCGGAGGTGTGGTTGATGACCAGGTCGATGATGACCCGGATGCCCCGGTTCTCCGCCTGGTGCAGCAGTTCGGCGAAGTCGCCGAGGCTGCCCAGGCGCGGGTCGACGCCGTAGAAGTCGGTCACGTCGTACCCGTCGTCGCGGCGCGGAGACGGGTGGATCGGGCTGAGCCACAGGCAGGTGACGCCCAACCGGTACAGGTAGTCCAGGCGCCCGATCAGCCCCCGGAAGTCCCCGACCCCGTCGCCGTCGGAGTCGGCGAACGTCTCCACATCCAGGCAGTAGATGACCGCCTCGTCGTACCAGTGTTCGCTCACGCCTCCGGGTTCCCGGGTCCCCGCACGCGGAAACTACCAGGTGCCCCAGCGGAACCAGGAGCGGGCGGCGCGGGTGCTGAGCAGCAGCACGTACAGCAGCGGGAGCGCCAGCCCGACGAGGACCTGGCGGTCCTGGAAGCGCCACGCGTCGTACCCGGTCGCCGCGATGCTGAGCACCGACAGCGCCAGTACCGTGATCCGCGCCCACTGCTGGCCGCGCTGCAGCGACCGCGCGATGATCAGCCACATCACCGCGACCACGGCCAGCCCGCCGGCCATCACCCACCCGGCCTGCCCGCCGACGATGCGCTCGCGGACCGCGGGCGGGATCTGGATCCGCTGCTCGTCGATGATCCGGCCGTGGCCGTAGAGCAACAGGGCGATCCCGACCGCCACGAGCAGTACCAGCAGCCCGGCCACGTACTGGAACAGCGCCACGAGGTGCACCGAGGCCGGCGCGCTGGCCCGCCGGTAGTTCGCGACCGTCGCCGGTCTGCCGTAGTACGCGGGGTAGCTCATATCCCCAGCGTGACTGGCCGGTGCAACCCCGTCCGTCACGATATGGCCGCCGTACACTGGGAGATCGCTGATGAGGAGAAGTTCGGTGACACCTTCGACGCCCGGCATGGCGCGCCATACCCGCCAGCGCGCCGAGGTGCTGGCGCTGCTCGACGGTACCGACGAGTTCCGCAGCGCCCAGCAGTTGCACGCGCAGCTCCGCTCGGCCGGCTCGGGCGTGGGCCTGACCACCGTGTACCGGACCCTGCAGATCCTGACCGACGCGGGCGAGGTCGACCAGATGCGGTTGCCCGACGGCGAGCAGCTGTACCGGCGGTGCAGCCGCAGCCAGCACCACCATCACCTGGTCTGCCGTTCCTGCGGCCGGACCGAGGAGGTGGAAGGCCCCGCGGTGGAGAAGTGGGCGGAGAAGGTGGCCGCCGAGCACGGCTTCACCGAGGTCGGCCACACCATCGAGATCTTCGGCCGGTGCGCGGGGTGTAACGAGAGTTGAAAATGGGTACGGTTTTCGTTAACGTCCAGGCATGCGCCTGCTGCTTGCGACCGCCTCCCTCGCCGCATTGACCGTCGTGGCCGGCTGCGCCACCACCGCCCCGAAGACCGCGGCCGCGCCCGGTGGCGCCACGGTCCGCGTGGTGGCGGCCGAGAACTTCTGGGGCAGCCTCGCCCAGCAGCTCGGTGGCGCCCACGCCGCGGTGACCAGCATCATCAACAACCCCGACGCCGACCCGCACGACTACGAGCCGACGGCCGCCGATGGCCGGGCCATCGCCGGTGCACAGCTGGCGGTCGTCAACGGCATCGGGTACGACACGTGGGCCGGCAAGCTGGTCGACGCCAACCCGGCCGGCGGGCGTACCGTCCTCACCGTCGGTGACCTGGTCGGCGCGAAGGAGGGCGACAACCCGCACCGGTGGTACAACCCGGACAACGTCCGCACGGTCATCGACGCGATCACCGCCGACTACAAGAAGATCGACCCGGCCGACGACGCCTTCTTCGACAGCCAGCACGACACCGTGTTCAAGACCAACCTCAAGGGGTACTTCGACGCGATCGACCAGATCAAGTCGGCGTACGCGGGTACCCCGGTCGGCGCGTCTGAGTCGATCTTCGCGATGCTGGCTCCCGCGCTCGGCCTGAAGCTGCTCACCCCGGAGAGCTTCCTCAACGCGATCAGCGAGGGCAACGACCCGACCGTGGCGGACAAGGCCACCGTCGACGCGCAGATCAGGAACCGGCAGATCAAGGTGTACATCTACAACAGCCAGAACGCCACGCCCGACGTGCAGGCGCAGGTCGCCGCGGCGAAGGCGGCCGGCATCGCGGTGACGACGATCACCGAGACGCTGACTCCGGCGGGTGCGTCGTTCCAGGACTGGCAGGTCAGCCAACTCGCCGCCCTCAAACAGGCGCTCGCCGGGGCAACGGCAAAATGACCCGGATGACCGCAGCCCGCCCGGACCCCGCCGTCCACCCGCAGGCCGTCCGCCCACCGGCCGCGCCCCCCGCACTCGTCGACGTGCGGGAAGCCGCCGTGGTGCTCGGCGGGCGGACGATCTGGTCGGACGTGACCGCCACGATCGGCGCCGGGGAGTTCGTCGCGATCCTCGGGCCCAACGGGGTCGGCAAGTCCACCCTGCTCAAGGCGATCCTCGGGCTGATCCCGCTGGCCGCGGGGCAGGTCCGGCTGCTCGGCGGGTCGGTCGGTGGGGCCCGCCGCGAGGTCGGGTACCTGCCCCAGCGGCGCAGCTTCGACGCCACGCTGCGGGTACGCGGGTGGGACGTGGTCCGGTTGGGCCTCGACGGGGACCGCTGGGGCCTGCCGCTGCCGGGCCGCCGGTCACGGGCCGCTCAGGCGCGGGTACGGGAACTGGTCGGCCTGGTCGGCGCGGATGCCTACGCGCACCGCCCGATCGGCCAGCTCTCCGGT